>Ga0070684_100000213_pt1 | contig 40774 bp, 31 predicted proteins | sample KBSC723LmetaG_FD_65653 | JGI IMG/M metagenome (GOLD analysis project Ga0070684, IMG submission 65653) | Corn rhizosphere microbial communities from Kellogg Biological Station, Michigan, USA - KBS C7.2-3L metaG | ecosystem: Host-associated > Plants > Roots > Rhizosphere ...
CATCAATCCGACGATGACCATGCCGAGCCAGTAAGCGCTGAAGTTGCCGGCAACGAGGCCGGAAAGCACGTTGAGCGACGCCCCGCCTTCCCTCGACGAGGTGACGACTTCGCGGGTGTGAGCCGACTCGGTGGACGTGAAAACCTTGACCAGCTCAGGAATGACGGCGCCCGCGATCGTGCCGCAGGTGATGACCGTTGAGAGCTTCCACCACAGGGACGGATCGCCAGCAAGGTTCGGGATCAGCAGATACGAAACCAGGTAGGTCAACGCGATCGACACGAGCGAGGTCAGCCAGACCAGAGTCGTCAGCGGTGCCTCGAAATTCATCGTCGGAGCCGTCGCGTATTTGGCTTTCGCCCATGCGGCGTTGAGCAGATACGACAGGCCGCTCGCGATGACACCCATGATGCGCATCACGAAGATCCAGACCAGCAACTGCACCTGGATCGTCTGATCCGACACGGCGACCAGGATGAACGAGATCAGCGCCACGCCGGTGACGCCGTAGGTCTCGAAGCCATCCGCGCTCGGGCCGACCGAGTCACCGGCGTTGTCCCCGGTGCAGTCGGCGATGACTCCTGGATTCCGCGCATCGTCTTCCTTGATGTTGAAGACGATCTTCATCAGGTCGGCGCCGATGTCGGCAATCTTGGTGAAGATGCCACCCGCAATTCGCAGCGCTGAGGCGCCGAGCGATTCGCCGATGGCGAAGCCAATGAAACAGGCTCCCGCGTAATCGCCGGGAATGAAGAGAAGAATGGAGAGCATCATGAACAGCTCGACGCTGATCAGCAGCATCCCGATGCTCATGCCGGCGCTCAAGGGAATCGCGTAAATCGGGTAGGGAAGACCACGGAGTCCCGCAAATGCCGCGCGCGAATTCGCAAACGTATTGACCCGGATGCCAAACCAGGCGACGCCGTAGCTCCCGCCGATCCCGATCAGGCTGAAGAGCAGGATGACCAGGACTTTGATCGGCGCGAATCGCTGCAGCAAGCCGAAGTAGAACACCATGATCACGCCGATGAAGATCTCGAGAATCAGGATGAACCTGCCCTGCGTGATGAGGTACGTCTTGCAGGTCTCGTAGATCAGCTCGGAGATCTCGAGCATCGTCCGGTGCACGGGCAGGTTCTTGAGTTGGGTGTAGATCACGAGACCGAACGCGAGGCCAAGGAGGCACACCCCGAGGCCGCCCATCAGCAGCGTCCGCGCGTTCACGCCCTGGAAACTCACCGTGCCCAGGTCGGGGAGCACCAGGTTGGCTTCGCCGCCCCGATGCGCCGTCTCCTGCGGTGCCGCCGCGGCTGCGGGCGCCTGCGGCGACGCCATCACAACCGGAGCCGTGGCTGTCACCAGAGACAGGAGGACGGCCGCCAGAATTCCGGCGCGCGCCCGGCGTGAACAGAACGTTTCGAACACTGTCTCTCCTTTTATTAGCCCGAGGCGCTTCGCCCCTCGGACTCCCCGCGAAGCTCGCCCGGACTCCCTTACTGCTGCGCTCGCGGCGTTCTTCGCAACTTTCGCGCCGGGTCCCTCAGCGATGCAAAGGGCACTCGCCCCGCGCCGCGCACTCGGTCGAGGTCGCGCAGATCCTGTACCGCCCAAGGCCGGGCGGTACTCAAAAGTTCCGAATCGTACTCAAAGTGGCGCGGATTATTCAAGCAATGTTGGCGGCGACTTCTGTCGCCGCCGGGGGCGATTACACGCGGAAATCTCCCACGCGATCATCGCCCCGGCGCGCCTTGAGGCGGGCCGAAAGCGCCATGCCGCCGGTTAGAAATATGCGAATACCCTGCTCGACCGTGATGTCGGGAAACGAGGCCTTGTCGCGCGCGCAGATGATGACATCCCCTAAATACAGGTGATTCGTCGGCACGTAGACCGCGATCATCGGTTCCGGCCCTTGCCCGCGATCGACCGTGAATTCCTTCGTCAGGAACCCCAGCACGAACCCGCGCGCCGCATCTTCGATGAGGACGACCCGCTTGAAGCCGTACTCGTTGTCCGGCGAAAACGCCACGACCAGCTGCTTCACCGGCGCGTAGATGGTGCGAAACACCGGCACTCGCAGGAGATACCCTTCCGTCTGTTGCAGCAGCCGTTTGCCGATGACGTTGGTCGCGAACGCGCCCACGAGCAGTACGAACAGCGCGGTCGTCAGGATCCCTAGACCCGGCGCGTGCGTGATCCCGAGCTGCGGCATGCGCTGCAGCCACGCGTCATAGAAAGGTCCGACAAACCCATCGATCAGCCGGAAGATCCAGACGAAGGCCGCGACGCTGATGACGAGCGGCACCGTCACGAAGAACCCGGTGATGAAGCTGCGTCGAAGCCACTGCATCGGTGGAGCTACAACCAGCGAGCCGCAATTGCCCCAAACAGCGCGAGACCGAGAACGATGCGATACCAGGCGAATGGCGCGAAACCGGTGCGCCTGACGACCCCGAGGAACGGCCTCACCACGAGAACCGACGCGATGAACGCCATAACGAACCCGACGACAATCTCGACCGCGCGTTCGGAGCCGAGGTGATGCCGCACTTTGAGCAGGCTGTGCGCGAAGGCGGCCATCATCGTCGGCATCGCCAGGAAGAACGAGAATTCCGCGGCGGCGGGGCGATCCAGTCCCATCAGCATGCCGCCGACGATGGTCGCGCCGGATCGAGACACGCCTGGAACCATCGCGAGAACCTGACACGCGCCAATGCCGAGGGCGCGTACGAGCGGTGTCCGATCCGCGTCGACAATGGTCGGCGCTGGCCGGAACCGCTCGACCAGCAGCATGACGACGCCGCCGAGGATGAACGTCGTCGCGAACACCTTCGGACTCTCGTATAGAACGGTCGTCACGTAGTCAGCGACCAGGACTCCGGCCACCACGGCGGGTGCGAACGCGATCAAGATCATCAGCACGAAATGCCGGGCGTCGGGGTCAGATCCCAGCCGGCTGACGATGTGAATGATCTTTTCCCGATACAGCCACATGACCGCCAGGATCGATCCGAGCTGGATCATGACGGTGAACACGCCGCCGGGATCGTCGAAATGCAGCAGACGCGCGCCGATGAGGAGATGCGCGGTAGAAGAGACCGGCAGAAATTCAGTCAGCCCCTGGATGACGCCCAGCAGTGCGGCGACGAGTAGTGTCACGAAGCGCGAGGCTCGTTACGAGGCACGGCGGCGGCCGGGCTTGCGCGTCTTCGGCGGCGGCGCCGAGGCGGTGGGCGCCGAGAGCGCCAGTTTGCCCGGCTTCCTGAATCGGCTCTGCCAGATCACCGCGATCGCGGCCGCGATGAACACGCTGGAGTACGTGCCGGTCACGATCCCGACGATCATGGTGAAGGCGAACCCGTGGAGCACTTCCCCGCCGAACAGAAACAGCGCGACCGCGCTCAACAGCGCCGTGCCGGCGGTGATCACCGTACGGCCTAGCGTCTGGTTCACCGATTTGTTGACGATGTCGTACAGATTGTCGCGCCGCATGCCGCGGATGTTCTCACGCACCCGGTCGAAGATGACGATCGTGTCGTTGGTCGAATAGCCGGTGACCGTCAGGATGGCGGCAATCACGTTCAGCGACAGGTCGTAGCGGAAGAACGCGAGGAACGCGAACGTGACCAGCAGATCGTGCACCGTGGCAATGACCGCGCCGACGGCAAAGCTGAACTGAAAGCGGAATGCGATGTAGAGGAGGATGCCCAGGAGCGAGAAAATCATCGCCCACTTCCCCTTGCTTCGGAGATCCTCTCCGACGGCGGGGCCGACGATCTGCGTGCCAGCCGGCTTGAACGACCCGACGTTGCCTGCCTTCAGCGCGGCCATGACGTGGTCCGCCTTCTGGCTGAGGCCGGCGCCCGCCTGCTCGCCCACATCAGGCACGCGAATCATGTACTGACGCGCTGACTCCTGCCCATACCGCTGGATGATCGCGTTCTGCCCTTCACCCGGCATCGCGTGCTCCAGTGCATTCCGAATGACGGATGGATCGGGTGGCTGCTGATCGAATTGCACAATCACGATCGTGCCGCCGGAGAACTCGACGCCGAGCGGCAGGCCATTGGTCTTGATGACCACGGCACCGGCGATGATGATGAGCCACGACAGACCAATGGCGAACCATCGCCAGCGGAGGAAATCGAAATTTGGAGTCTTGAAGATCAACATGGTTCAGCCTAAATGCTCAACTCCGCGGTCTGGCGATGACTGAGCACCGCTTCGAACAGCGTCTTGGATACGAACGTGGACGTGAACAGGTTGGAAATCAGTCCGATCACGAGCGTCATCGCAAAACCGCGGATCGGACCGGTGCCGAACTGGAACAGGAACGCCGCCGAGATCAGCGATGCGACGTGGGTGTCGAGCAGGGTGAGGAACACACGCGAGAAACCAGCGTTGATCGACGCGCGGACCCCTCGCTGGGCGGCAAGTTCCTCCTTGATGCGTTCGAAGATCAGCACGTTCGAATCGACGCCGATCCCCATCGTCAGGACGAAGCCGGCGATGCCGGGCAGCGTCATCGTCGCGCCGATGTACGCCATCAGGCCGAGAAGAATCACGAGATTGAAGATGAGGGCGACGACCGCGTTGACGCCCGACAATCGGTAGTAAATCAGCATGAAGCCGACGACAAGCAGGAGGCCGACGAGCGAGGCCGTGACCCCGGCGCGGATCGAGTCAGCGCCAAGCGACGGCCCGATCACCTGTTCTTCGAGATAAGTCAGGCCGGCTGGCAGCGCGCCGGTGCGCAGCACGAGCGCGAGGTCGGCGACCTGCTGCGGCGTGAACGTCCCGGTGATTCGGCCCTCGTCGTTGATCTTGGTTTCGATTCTGGCCGCCGATACGACGCGATTATCGAGAACGATCGCGAGGAGCCGGCCGATGTTCTCGCCCGTGACTTTGCCGAACTTGCGGGCCCCTTCGTTGGTCAGCGAAAACCCGACCGCGGGCCGATTGTTCTCGTCGATCGTCGTTCTGGCGGCGCGAAGATCGCGGCCAGTAACCGCGGCGACCTTGCGCATGAGATAAAAGCTCGAGTCTCCGGTCGCGGCGGCACCCTGCACCACTTCCATGTCCTCGGGTACTTTGCCGTTGAACTGTTGCAGGAGTTGTTCCTGCGAACCGGCCGGGCCGGCTTCGACGATCTTCAGTGCGAGAATCGCGGTGTTGCGGATGATCTCCTTCGCGCGGGCGACGTCGGTGACGCCGGGCAGCTGCACGAGGATTTGGTCGGCCGTCTGCCCGTACAACGAGATGTTCGGCTCGGCCACGCCCAGTTCGTTGACTCGCCGTTCGATCGTTTCACGCGCCTGTGTGACCGCCTGCTCGCGCATCGTCGCGGCAATGTTCGGGCGCATCGTGAACTCGTAGGTGCCGCCGGCGCCCGAGTTGCGCTCGAAGTTGACGGCCGTCTGGTCGTCGGCCAGTCGGGTGAACTCGGCATCCTTGTCCTGCGGAATGCCTTCGACGTGGAACGACGTCGGCGTCGTCACGGCAATCGACGTTACAGGAATGTTCGCCGACTTCACGGCTTCCCGCAGCTGCTCGCTCGTCGTCGTCGTCGTGATCTTGAGCGCGTCGTCGGTCTGCACGCGGAGGACCAGGTGAACGCCACCCTTGAGATCGAGGCCGAGCTTCAGCTGCTTGGCGGCGAGCCAACCCGGGAGCGGCAGGTGGTAACGCTGCGCGAGGATCGGGTAGACGCCGACGGCAAAAAAGATGATGAAGACCCCGAGACTCGTCAGGATTTTCCAGCGGATGTTCTTGTTCATAGTTAGCTGTTGGCTGCGTCCGGAACGATCGGCTCCTGGCCCTGATAACCCCCGACCGACGCGCGCGCGATTTCAATGCGCACCTTGTCGGCGACCTGGAGCTGAACGGACTTGTCATTCACACGGGTGATCTGCCCGTAAATGCCCCCGGTGGTGACGATCTTGTCACCCACCTTGAGCGAGGACTGGAATTCCTGCACCTTTTTCTGACGCCGCTGCATCGGCATCAGAATCAACACATAGAAGATACCCAGAATGAGGGCGAACGGCAGGAGCGACACGAGACCGCCCGGTTGTCCGGCGCCGGACATCGCGATAACCAAAGGTGCAGAACTCACGTCGAATCGCATTCAAATTTGAGGTCGGCGAGAGAAGGTTTGATGGAACTCGCGGCGGAGTTTTTCAAACGAGCCGAACACTATAGCCTCCCTAATCCGGCGCATTGTGTCAAGGTAAAAGTGGAGATTATGCAATGAGTTGAGGGTAGCCGCCGTCATTTCGCCGACGACGAAGAGGTGGCGCAGATAGGCGCGCGAAAAGTGACGGCAGGTGTAGCACGCGCAGTCTGGATCGGGAGGCGACAGATCCTCGGCATAGCGGGCGTTCTTGATCGCGATCGGCCCCCGGCTCGTGATGATCTGACCGTTCCGGGCATTCCTCGTCGGCAGCACACAATCGAACATGTCAATCCCGCGCGCCACGCACTCGACCAGGTCGTCCGGCATCCCCGTTCCCATCAGGTAGCGCGGCTTGTCTTGCGGAAGCAACGGGGCCGTGTGTGCCACCACGTCGTACATGATGTCAACGGGCTCGCCGACGCTGAGGCCTCCGATCGCGTAGGCCTCGAAGCCGATGTCGGTCGTCCGTTGAACGCTTTCGGTGCGAAGGTCGGCGTCGGTTCCTCCCTGAATGATTCCGAATTGCGCCTGACCGGGATTCGTGATGATCACGTCCGGCGCGGCGGCGGGATCGCCACGCAACTGCAGTTGCCGGCGACGCGCCCGTTCCGCCCATCGCGCCGAACGTTCCATCGCGATCCTCGTGGCATCGCGAGCGCTGGGTCTAACTGGACGATCGGGGTCTGACCCCAAGCCCCCGGGGTCAGACCCCTGCTGAGTACTGACACACTCGTCGAGCACCATGGCGATGTCGGATCCGAGCTGCGCCTGGATGTCGACCGCGCGCTCGGGGGTCAGCAGGTGGAGCGATCCGTCGATGTGCGACCGGAATTCGGCCCCCTCCTCTTTGATCAGCCGCATTGCCGCGAGGCTGAAGACCTGATATCCGCCGCTGTCAGTGAGGATGGGGCGATCCCAACCGATGAACTTGTGCAGTCCCCCACATCGCGCGACCAGGCCGTCACCCGGCTTTAGATACAGATGGTAGGTGTTGCCGAGGATGATTTCGGCGCTGAGGTCTTCGAGTTGTCGGTGCGTGACTGCCTTGACGGCGCCGCGGGTGCCAACCGGCATGAACGCCGGCGTCTGGACGACCCCATGCGGTGTCGTCAACTCGCCGCGACGAGCTGCGCCGTCACGATTGAGAAGGCGGAAATGAAACTGGTCACCCACGGCACTCAAGCATAGCGAAGAGTAATCCGAGTGTTATCCTGTCACCCGTGAAGCGACTTCGCGTCGGCGTGTTGTACGGCGGACGATCGGGTGAACACGAAGTGTCGTTGGCGTCGGCCGCCTCGGTCTTCGCCAACATGGATCGCACTCGGTACGAGCCGGTCGCGATCCGGATTGAGAAGGACGGACGGTGGGCGCTTGCCGATCGGCCGCCCGCTACCATGTCGGCGGCGGAAGTCATTGAACACGCGCGACTCGAGGCGGCACGGCCGAGCCGCACGGGGCGAGAAGTTCACTTCATGGCCCGACCGAGCGAGGAGACGATTCTGTCGATCGACCGACGATCGTCACGCGGCGAAGATGGCCAGGCGCTCGTCACCGGTCTGAATCTCGACGTGATCTTCCCGGTGCTCCATGGACCGTACGGCGAAGACGGCACCATCCAGGGTCTGCTCGAGCTCGCCAACGTGCCCTACGTCGGCGCAGGCGTCCTCGCGTCAGCGGTCGGAATGGACAAGGGGATGATGAAGGTCGTCTTCGCGGCTGCGGGACTACCGGTGTGCCCCTATTGTGCGGTTCTCCGGCATGACTGGCAGAGCAATCGCGACGCCGTCGCCGCCGACCTCGAGAAAGCCCTGCACTATCCCATGTTCGTGAAACCGGCAAATCTCGGTTCGAGCGTGGGAATTTCCAAGGCAAAGAACCGAGACGGCCTGATCGATGCGATGGATCTCGCCGGCAGTTTCGATCGAAGGATTGTGGTCGAGGCAGCCGTGCCGAACGCCCGCGAGATCGAATGCGCGGTGATCGGCAACGACGCGCCGGAAGCCTCAGTGCCTGGCGAAGTGATTCCGTCGCGCGAGTTCTACGACTACGAAGCCAAGTACATCGACGCGGGATCGCAGACCATCATCCCCGCAGACCTCGGGCCGCGGACGACCGATGAGATCAAACGACTCTCGATCCTCGCGTTCAAGGCGATCGACTGCGCGGGGATGGCCCGCGTGGACTTCCTGCTCAGCCCTGACAAGATCTTCGTCAACGAAGTGAACACCATTCCAGGCTTCACCACGATCAGCATGTACTCGAAACTATGGGCGGCAACCGGGGTCGAGTACCCCGCGCTCGTGGACCGGCTGATCGCGCTCGCCCTCGCACGGCACGCCGAGAAGCAGCAGCTCCGCACCAGCGTGACATGAGGGCGCTAGCCTGGCGGTGTGCCCTCCTGCTGCTCGCCGCAACGGCAGCGTCGTCCGCGCGCATTTCCGCCTCGTCGGTCCATCAAATCCGCGGCATCGACGGGCTCGCGCGCGCCTATGACTTCATCCTGGAGGCACGATTCGACCAGGTCGAGGCGGAATTGCGGCGGGCGTGCCCACCGGCACCGACCGAGGCGTGCGAGGTGCTTGGGGCGACGTCGTTGTGGTGGCAGATCCTTCTCGATCCCGAGAGCCGCGAACTCGACGACGAGTTCTCGACCGCCGTCGATCGCGCGATCGCCAGCACCGAGGCGTGGACGGAGCGCGCACCCGACGACGCGGAAGCGTGGTTCTACAACGGCGGGGCATACGCCGCGCGCGTTCAGTGGCGCGTGCTGCGCAACGAGAAGCTCGCGGCTGCGCGCGACGGGAAGGCCATCAAGGTCGCGCTCGAACGCGCGATCGAACTCGATCCGACGCTCGAGGACGCTTACTTCGGCGTCGGAATGTACAAGTACTACGCCGACGTGGCCCCGGCGGCAGCCAAGTTCCTTCGTTTCCTGATGCTGTTGCCTGGAGGAGATCGAAAAGAAGGGCTGGATCAGATGCTCCGCGCGCGCACGCGAGGACGCTTGCTCCAGGGAGAGGCCGATTACCAGCTGCATGTGATCTACCTCTGGTACGAGCGACAGACGCCTCGAGCGCTTCAGCTGTTGCAGTCGCTCCACGAACGCTATCCTGCCAATCCGCTCTTCGTCGCGCAAACGGCGGAGATCCAGGATGTCTACCAGCACGACGTCACGGCCAGCCTGGCCACGTGGCAATCGCTTCTGGCGGCGGCGCGGGAACAACGGGCCAATCTCCCAATGCTCAGCGAAGCCCAGGCGCGCCTTGGGATCGCCAGGCAGCTCGAGGTCCTCCAGCAGACCGACGACGCGATCGAGACACTGCAGGCGGTGGTCGCACTCCACCCATCGGCGCCCTATTCCTCACTCTCGCTGGCGTACCTGAGGCTCGGTGAAGCGTACGATCGGCTGGGGTCGCGAGCATCGGCCGTGGACGCGTACCGCGCCGCCATCGCGTCGGTGCCGACGTCGGATCCGTACAAGGTGCGCAGCCAGAGCAACGAACGATTGCGGCGCGCGCCGGACACCAGGCGCGCCGAGGCGTACCGATTGTCGCTGGAAGGATGGCGGCGTCTGGAGCACAACGATCCGGCGGCCGCGGCCGTCGCGCTCGAAACGTCGCTCGGGCTGAATGGCGCTGATCCAGTCGCCCACTATCGCTACGGCCGCGTGCAGCAGGCGCGCAAGGACGATGCGGCCGCGCTCGCTCAGTTCGAGCACACGATACGCGGCGCGCATATCTGTCCGGCACCCATCCTCGGCAATGCCTACCTCGAAGCGGCGCGCGTGCTCGAACGACTCGGCCGCCGCACTGAGGCGATCTCGTACTACCACATCGCCACGACGCTCTTCGGCGCCGCCGCTGACACGCGCGCTGCCGCCACACGCGCGCTGACGCGACTCGAACGATGATTGCTGATGGTTGATTGTTGATTGAATGCGGCGAACGATCACGATCGATCAATCAGCAATCATCAATCGTCGATCAGCAATCGATCTCTACAGTCACCATTGCGTCGAGCCGACAAATTTGGTGTGCGTTTTTTTGACATTTCGTGCACTTTGTGATTGACATTCGATTTTTCTCATCCATAATCTACATCTTGTATGAGGGTGGTTCGCTCAGCCCACCTGTTGTAACCGTCGGTCGTCGTTAAATAAGCTGAGCTGCTGGTTCCAAGGAGGAATCATGGCGAAGAAGGCTGCTAAGGGCGGAAAGAAAAAGGGCGGGAAAAAGCGCTAGAGCGCTCTGCCTGACGACTGGGGGTGTCGCATGCTGACACCCCCAATTTTTTGCTTGCAGATCTTCCGCGCACGCGGAAGTGCAATGCGACGGGCACCGACGGACGCAGGCCGGCGTGCCAGGAGGCCGCGGCGCTGCAACGACGGAGACAGGCCCTCGCGATTGGGATCCCACACTGAAAGGGGGGATTGAGCGCAATGGCAAAGAAAGCTGCTAAGGGCGGGAAGAAGAAGGGCGGCAAGAAGCGTTAAGCTGCCACTCCTCGCTTAAAACAAAAGGGGGCGATCGTCGCCCCCTTTTGTTTGTACCGAGCACGCTACTGCATCGTCTTCCCATCCCACACGCGGACCCGTTGGATCGTGTCTCCCTGCTGGATCCGATCGACGACGTCCATGCCGTTGACGACCTGACCGAATGCCGTGTACTTCGCATCAAGGTGAGGCTGAGGTGAGTGCGCGATGAAGAACTGACTGCCGCCAGTGTCGCGCCAGGACAGCGCCATGCCGACGGTGCCGCGCAGGAACGGACGCTCGTTGAGCTCGTCGCGGATGGTGAACCCGGGGCCCCCATCTCCATCGCCACGCGGATCGCCATCCTGGACGACGAAGTTCGGAACCACGCGGTGAATCTGCAAGCCGTTGAAGAACCCTGTGCGCGCGAGCGCAACGAAGCTCCACGAGGTTTGCGGCGCATCCAGCACCGCCAGCTCGAATTCGATCGTGCCCTTCGCGGTTTCGATGAACACGTGAGGCGAGAACGTCGGCCGGATGAGTTCGGTTGCGTCGTAGGGGACCCTCGGTTCGCCGGGCGCAGGCCGCATCGCACTCGGCGCGTCGAATCCCGGTTCGAGCTTCCGGAGCAAGGTGGCGGCGTGCACGCGAACCGCCCAATCCTTGTCGCTCAGCGCGTTCTTGACGTCCGCGGTGGCGGCCGCCGCGCCGTACTCGGCGAGAGCCGACAAGATAGCGGCGCGCGCATCGATTGCCGCATCCGCGCCAGCGAGCTTCAGCGCCTCGTGCAGCGCCTCGACGCCGCCCTGCGGTTTCAATTCACCAACGATCCGCGCCGCGGTCGCGCGCACGACGAAGTCGGGCTCCTTGAGCTGCGACAGCGCGACGTTCGCCATGTCGGGCGCCTTGAGGCGCGCCAGCGCATTCAGCACCGACGGCACGACCCGGCGATCCTCGTCGCGCAGCATCGAACGCGTCCGCTCGAGCGCGACGTTGGGCGGCAGCGTCCCGAGCACGTCGGCCAACGCAGACCGCACCGTCCACTGGGAATCCGGTTCCATACCGGATAGCACGAGCACGAAGTTTTCCGCATCGATGGCAGCCGCGGCGTGCAACGCCGCGGCCCGCATCGCCGGCCACGGGTCACTGAGGACGTCCTGCACGACCGGCAGACCATCCGCGGCTTTGAGGCTGCCGAGCGCCGTGACCGCCTGGAGGCGGATGTTCGGGTCGGCCGACTCGCTTGCCAGTTTCACGAGGGTGGCGGCCGCGCGCTTCTCTCCAATCGTCCCCAGCGCGCGAATCGCGGACACCACGACCTCGCGAGGCGCGTTCGCGGCGCTCGCGAGCGCAATGAGCGGGTTCACCGCCGTGCTCTCCTTGAGCACGCCGAGGCCCCGCGCGGCAAACGCCTGCGAGTACTTGCCCGTACCATTCAGGATCAACGACAGCGCTGGCGCAGCGCGTTTGTCTTCGATTCGACTGAGGGCGTAGGCCACGGGCCACCAGTTGACGGCCGGCAGCCCTCTGTCATCGAGGACGGCGGCGGCAAGCGGTTCGTACGTGCCAAGTCGCACCAGCGCATAGACGCCAAGCCGAAACGCCTCGGCCTCAGGCGGCGCCGGCATTCGTTCATCGTCGGGCCCCATCGCCGAGACGACGGGGCCGCGCGCGTACCCGGCGACCATGCGACCGATCGCCTCGCCTGCCGCACGCCGGTCGTCAGGCTTGATCTGATCTTTGTCCTTGGCCTCAATCAACCCGAGCGCTTCCGCGGCACGGCCGCGCACGATCGGCGCAGCGTCGGTCAGCGACTTGATCAGCGGAGCGGCGGCCGAGGCCTCGCCAATCAGTCCCAATCCGAACGCGGCCATCCCGCGAACGTCCGGATCGTTGTCGGACAGTGCGGTGACGAGCGGCTCAACACCAGCCGGAAGCCCGACGCGACCGATGGCGAGCGCTGCGCGACGGCGCACGCGCGGTTCCGAATCAGTCAACAGCTTCGTGAGATCGGGGGTCAGCACAGGAGCCGGAGCAGGCGTGGCCGCCGCGCGTCCACGTGCTCGTGAGGGGGGCGCCGGTGGCGGAGCCGGAGCCGGAGGGGCCGGCACCTTGAGAATTCGCCGATCCTCCAGCTGGAGCATCCACGACACCTTCTGCTCGATCTTCATGTCGAGGGCCAGATTTGGGTCGGTAGTCGGGAGGGTGACTGGCGGCGCGCTGCCACACCCGGCAGCCGCGCAGGCGACCAGCGCAACCGCAGGAATTCGAATGACGATCGCTGTGTATGTCATGGGGCTCAATGGCGGCGAAGCTCGCGCTGTTCGACCGTGGCGGCAGCGACGCGGTCGCTGACGATGTTGACGCCGATGCCAGGGCCTGCTGGAACCGCAATGGTGCCATCAGGGCGGACATCGATCTCCGGATCAATCAGGTCCGGCGCGAAGTACCGACGGCTCGCGGCAACGTCGCCGGGCAGCGTGAACCCCGGCAACGTCGACAGGTGAATATTGTGGGCGCGGCCGATGCCGCTTTCGAGCATGCCGCCGTGCCACACCGGCGCCCCGCGGGCGACCGCGATGTCGTGCATCCGGATCGACTGGGTGTGCCCGCCAACACGTCCCGGCTTGATGTTGATGATCCGGCAGGCGCCCGTGTCGAGCGCCTCCTCTGCCAGGCGCGGCGTGTGCAGCGACTCGTCCAGGCAGATCGCTGTCCGGATCTGCGACTGCAGGCGCGCGTGATCACGCAGGTCGTCGTAGTCGAGCGGTTGCTCAATCATCATGAGATCGAACGCGTCGAGAGCCGCCAGCCGGTGGGCGTCGCGCAACGTGTAGGCCGCGTTGGCATCGACCATCAACGGCACCGAGCCACGTCGATCACGAATGGCGCGCACGGCGTCGACGTCCCATCCCGGCTTGATCTTGATCTTGATTCGACGGTAGCCATCCGACAGTTCAGCTTCGACGCGGTCGACGAGCGCCTCGAGCGAGTTCTGGATGCCGATTGACACGCCCGCGGCAATGCCGCGTGCGATTATCGCCGGATTTCCACCGAGCAGCTCGGCGAGCGGGCGCTGCTGCTGTCGCGCAAAGAGGTCCCATCCTGCCATTTCCAGCGCTGCCTTGGCCATCTGGTGGCCGCGGACAATCGCGAACGAATCGAACAGCTCCTGCGGATGCGCATACGTTCGATCGAGAACGATCGGTGCCAGGAATCTCTCGATAATGTGCCACGCCGTCTGCGTCGTCTCGGAGCTGTAGAACGGCTTGTCGTCGGCGACGCACTCGCCGACGCCGACCGCGCCGTCTCCCTCGACGGTGACGATCACGAAGGCGCGATCGTCAATCCGGCCGAAGCTCGTCTCGAAGAAACGGACCAGCGGCAGGCGCAGGAGCCGCAGCTCAATCCGCTCGATTCGCACGCGACAATGCTATCGCAATCGCTCCAGCGGTTTCGCTATACTTCGCTCACCGCGCGAGGCCGCCTCGCGGGCACGATTGAGTTCAACCCTGGATTTCCGCTACATCGCCATCGAGGGTCCGGCCGGCGTCGGAAAATCGCTGCTCGCCGATCGCCTCGGGTCGCGCCTCGACGCGACCGTCGTCCTCGATGAAACGGAGAATCCCTTTCTCGCCGATTTCTACGCCGACCGTCCGGGAGCGGCGTTTCAAGCGCAGCTGTTTTTCACGCTGTCGCGGCATCGGCAACAGACCGCGCTGCGGCAGAGCGACCTGTTCAGCCAGCTCACCGTCTGCGACTACGTCTTCGATCGCGACAAGATTTACGCGTATCTGAACCTCGACGACAACGAGCTGTTCATCTACCAGCGATTGTACGAGCTGCTGGCGCAGGACATTCCGACGCCGGACCTCGTGATCTTTCTGCAGACCCCCACCGACGTCCTGCGTCGGCGTTTGCGCGATCGCGAGCGTGCCAACCCGGATGTCCCGCCGCTCGATGACGAGTACGTGCGGGAATTGAACGAGGCGTACAACCACTTCTTCTTTCACTACACGGCAACGCCTCTCCTCGTGGTGGAGACGTCCCAGTTCGATCTGTCGTGGGGAGAGGACGCACTCGCCGACCTGGAGCGCCAGCTCAGGTCGATGGGACGCGGCACTCGGTACTATGTGCCACGGAAGTAGGAGAAATGCTGAATGTTGAATGCTGAATGAATTTCGGACGCGAACCATTCAGCATTCAGCACTCAGCATTCAGCATTGTTATATGCTCACCTAAATGGCTTGGTTCAAGAAGGTCCGCAAGCCGATCGAGGGGAAGGCCGACAAGAGCCGGGTACCCGAGGGGTTGTGGGTCAAGTGCCCTTCCTGCGCTCAAATCATCTACAACAAGGATCTTGCCGCCAGCCTGAGCGTCTGCACCAAGTGCGGACATCATTTTCGCCTGACCGCCGTTGAGCGTCTCCGCAGCCTCTTCGACGGCGAGTGGGAAGAACACGACGTCGGATTGAGGTCGACCGATCCGCTCAAGTTCACCGACACGAAGAGCTACCGCCAGCGGCTGGAAACCAGCATCAAGAGCACGGGACTTCGTGACGCGGTGATCTCGGCGAGCGGACGCGTCGGCGGAGCCGACTGCATCGTCGCGGCCATGGAGTACGGCTTCATCGGCGGCAGCATGGGGGTGGTCGTCGGTGAAAAGATTACCCGGGCGATCGAACGGGCCATCGCGCGGCGTCTGCCAATCATCATCGTGTCGTGCTCGGGCGGGGCCCGGATGATGGAGGGGGCGCTGTCGCTGATGCAGATGGCAAAGATCAGCGCGGCGCTGGCGCGTCTCGATCGTGCGCGGCTGCCCTACATCTCCGTGCTCACCGATCCGACCACCGGCGGCGTCACGGCGAGCTTTGCGATGCTCGGCGACGTCAACATCGCTGAACCGAAGGCGCTCATCGGCTTCGCCGGCCCCCGCGTCATCGAGCAGACGATCCGCCAGAAACTTCCCGACGGATTCCAGCGCAGCGAGTTCCTCCTCGAGCACGGGATGCTCGACGTCGTCGTCGATCGTCGAGAGATGAAGGATCTGATCGTGCGGGTACTGCGCTTCGCCGGGGCTGACCGAAGCCGGCAGGAGAATGTGACGACTGCTGCGGTATCCGTACCGGAAGGCTAGCCGCTCTGGCGCAAGACCCCATCGACTTTCTCTACAGCCTCGAGCGGCTCGGCATGAAGTTCGGGCTCGAGAACATCGCCGCGCTGACGGCCGAACTCGGGCATCCCGAACGCACGTTCAAGTCGATCGTCATTGCCGGGACGAACGGGAAGGGATCCGTCACGGTGATGACGGAGACCGCCCTCCGCGCGGCGGGCGTCCGCGCCGCCCGTTACACGTCTCCCCATCTGGTCCGGCTCGAAGAACGATTCGTCATGGATGGCCGCGACGTCGAGACCGCGGATCTGCGTGACGCGCTGGGAGCGGTGCGTGGAGCGGTCGACTCCCTGATCCGGCGAGGGGATCTCGAGGCGTTGCCGACATTCTTCGAGGTCGCGACCGCGGCGGCGTTCGAATTGTTCCGGCGTGCGGCGATCGAGATCGCGGTCCTCGAAGTCGGTCTGGGCGGACGGCTGGACGCGACGAACGTGGTCATGCCGATCGCGACCGCGATTACGTCCATCGATTTCGATCATCAGGCACAACTGGGCAACACCATCGAGTCGATTGCTGCCGAAAAAGCCGGCATCGTCAAGCCAGGGATCCCGCTCATCTGCGGACCAGTACCCGACGTTGCGGAAGCCGTGATCCGTGACATCTGCGACTCACAAGGGGCGACGCTGATTCGCGCGCGCGAGGTCGTGCAGATCCTGGCGCGCAACGGCGACGACACGCTCGACATTCGGACGCCTATTCGATCGCTCGATCGGCTGACGCCGGCTCTGCGCGGGAAACATCAGCGCGATAACGCGTCCGTCGCCGTCGCGCTTCTCGACGAACTTGCACGTCAAGGCATCGGCATTCCGGACGACGCGGTCCGCGACGGGCTGGTGAACGCCCGATGGCCGGCGCGATTGGAACGCTTCGTCGTGCGCGGCGTGGAGCTGCTGCTCGACGCGGCGCATAACCCGGCCGGCGCGCGCGCGCTGGCGTCTCATCTAGAAGAAATTGGGTGGTCGCGGATCACCCTGGTTTTTGGTGCCATGCACGACAAGGACGTCACGGGAATGCTCGAGGCCGTGGGAGGTCGGTGTGAAACGATCGTGTGCACGACGGCGCCGAGCGCGCGCGCGCTGCCTGCGGCGGAGCTTGCTCAGCTGGCCCGGCGGTTCGCGCCGGCGGTCGAATCGATCGACGATCCGGCGGCTGCGCTCGAGCGCGCGCTCGCGCTTCGCAGGCCGATCGTCGCCGCCGGCTCCATCTTTCTCATCGGACCCTTGCGTGATATTCTTCGCTGAATCCCGGCCTCGAGCGTCACCGCCCGCTTCATGCTTCGCATCACCTTCATCCTGATCGCTGCCGTCGCGCTCGAATGGTTTGGCGCGCCAGCGAACGCGCGCGCGCAGGGCCAAATCGCCGGCTGCAAGTTGTCCAAGACGCTGAACATGAGCGGAACGAGACTTGCCGAAGAGCATTACGTCGCGGAAGGAACCGGCGACCAGCCGGTGCAAATCGATTGCGACGACATGCAGTTCTTCGCCGATCACATGGAGCTGTTCCAGAAAGAGGGACGGGTCATCGCCAACGGCAACGTGACCTTCATCCAGGGAGGCAACCGAATCGAAGCGGAGCGGATGGTGTACTACACCAAGACCCGCACCGGGACGTTCTACGTCGCGACCGGGACGGCAGTCCTGCGTCAATCGGCGCAGCCGGGGATTTTCGGGACTCAGGAACCGGATGCGTTCTTCTGGGGAGAAGAGCTGCACAAGATCGGACCGAAGACATACCGAATCGTCAGAGGCGGCTTCACGACGTGCGTGCAGCCTGAGCCACGCTGGGAGATGTCATCCGATTCAATCACGATGCATCTCGACGAGCACGTCTTGTTGAAGAACGCGGTGTTCAAGGTCAAGAACGTGCCCTTGCTGTTTCTGCCGATCTTCTACTACCCCATCCAGGAGGACAACCGCGCAACCGGCTTCCTGATGCCAATTTACGGATCGACCACCCAGCGCGGGCAATCGCTGACCAACCAGTTCTTCTGGGCCATCAACCGGAGCAACGACGCGACGTTCGAACACAGCTGGTTTTCGAAGACGGGCAACCAGGTTGGCGGCGAGTATCGATATGTGCTCGCGCCCGGCTCACAGGGAAACGTGCACTCGTGGCTCTTGAACGAAAACTTCACCACCACGAACAGCGACGGCACGACGAGCCCCTCGAGCAGCCAGCGCAACTACGCGATCATCGGCGATATGACCCAGCGGCTGCCGCATTACTTTACGATCAGGTCGAACGCGAACTACACCTCCAGCATCTCGACGACGCAACGCTACAACCAGGACGTGTTCCAGGCGACGAGTCGGAGCCGCCGCCTCGGCAGCAACCTGACCGGTACATGGAGCGGATACTCCATCAGCGTGACCGCCGATCGAAATGACTTCTTTAGCAGTGAAACGTCCTATCAGACGACAGGGGCCCTTCCCCGCGTGTGGATCACGCGGGCGGAGCAGGCGATCGGGACGACGAAGTTGTATTTCGGCCTCAACGGCGAGTACGTCACGCAGGTACGGAGCGTGACCACTAACGACGTCAAGGCCTCGGATCAAGGATTGACGAGATTCGACATCAGTCCGACGCTGCGGATTCCGTTCACCAAGTGGCCCTTCTTCACGGTGAACTCCGTCGTCGCCTGGCGGGGCACGTACTGGACGGAGAGCCTTGACCACGCCGACTCGTGCCCACCTGAGTCCGTCGTCGGATCCTTGTGCCAGGTCGACGAACCGATCGGGCGCCGATACATTGATCTGCAGACTCGACTCGTTGGACCGGTGCTGAACCGAATCTGGACGCCGAACAACGGCTACGCGGAGAAGTTCAAGCACGTCATCGAGCCATCGTTGTCTATCCACTACGTGCCGGACATCACCAACTTCAACCAGATCGTGAAGCTGGATGGCACCGACTCCGTGCTGGGCACCACGCAATTCAGCTACGCGCTGGCCAATCGGCTCTACGCAAAGAAAAAGACGTCGCGTGAGATCGCGAACGTGACGATGTCGCAGAGTTATTACACCAACGAAAACGCCGCGACCTACGACCCGACTCAGCCAAGCGGCTTTGGACAGACGCAGCCCACTCACTTCGGCCCGGTGATCCTTGCGGCGCGCGGCGCTCCGACGGATCGGATCCAGGCGGACTTTCGTACCGATTGGGATCCGACGCTTCACACGCTCAGGACGTTCTCCAGCAACGGTAATTTCAGCGTCGCCGACTGGCTGCAGACGAGCGTGGGCTGGAGTCAGCGCCGGTACATTCCCGGGACGGTCTACACCCAGGAATCCTCGACTAACTTCTTGAACGCCAGCACCAACATCCGCCGGAAGGGCAACCGCATCGGCGGGTTTTATTCATTCAACTACGACCTCAAGCAGGATAAATTTCTTCAGCAGCGGATCACGGGCTATTACAACGCGCAGTGCTGTGGTATTGCGATGGAGTACCAGACGTTCGATTTCACCGGCAGCTTCGTGACCCGCACCGTCAATCAGGATCATCGGTTCAACATTTCTTTCACGCTGGCAGGCATCGGAACGTTCTCCAACCTGTTCGGCGCGTTCGGCGGAGCGCAGGGACGCTAGAATTGGTTGCAAAACTCGCCTCCCGAACGAGAGCCGGCCAAGGCTACGGCGAAGCGAGCCTGGCGCCGAATGACGACTCGAGCGAGCGACGCGAAGCGAGCCAGGCGAACGGAGCGAGCCGACGAAGCGGCTCGCGAGAGAGCCTGTAAGGGAGTCCGAGGGGCGCAGCCCCTCGGAGTGATTAAATGAAAGGACTGATTCTCAGCGGCGGACGGGGCACGCGGCTCCGGCCGCTCACCTACACCAGCGCCAAGCAGCTCGTGCCGGTTGCCAACAAGCCGGTGCTGTTCTACGGAATCGAAGCGCTCGCCGAAGCCGGCATCCGTGAAATCGGGATCGTCGTCGGCGACACCCAGGCGGAGATCCGGGCGGCGGTTGGCGACGGGTCGGCCTGGGGCGTGTCGATCACCTACATCGAGCAGGACGCGCCGCGCGGCCTCGCGCACGCGGTGCTCATCAGCGAGCCGTTCCTCGGCGATGAGCCGTTCGTGATGTACCTTGGCGACAACCTGCTGAACAAGGGGATCACCACCTTCGTCGACGAATTCGTCCGCGAGAAGCCCGCCGCGCAGATCCTGCTGGCGCGCGTGCCCGACCCGCAGATGTTCGGCGTAGCGGAGCTGTCGGAGGGGCGCGTGATCGGCCTGGTCGAGAAGCCCGCCGAACCGAAGAGCGATCTCGCGCTGGTTGGCGTCTACATGTTTTCCGCGGCGGTGTTCGACGCGGTCAAATCGATCCGCCCGAGCTTTCGCAACGAGCTCGAGATCACCGATGCGATCCAGCATATGATCGACCGCGGCCTCGAGGTCAGGCCGCACATCGTCGACGGATGGTGGAAGGACACCGGCAAACTCGAAGACATGCTCGAAGCGAACCGGCTGATTCTCGACCGGATCGAGCGACGCGTCGATGGTACGGTTGACGCCGAATCGCGGGTCGAGGGCAAGGTCATTGTCGAGGCCGGCGCCGTGATCGAGAACTCCGTCGTCCGCGGCCCGGCGGTGATCGGCGCGCGAGCGAAGATCGTGAACGCCTACGTCGGGCCGTTCACCTCGATCATGAGCGACGCCGAGGTGCGCGACTCGGAGATCGAGCACAGCATCGTTCTCGAGGGAAGCCGGATCAGCAATCTGGCAACCCGCATCGAGGACAGCCTGATTGGGAAGAACGTGCGGATCTATCGTCTTCCGGTAAAGCCGTCGGCGTATCGGTTCATGCTGGGGGACAATTCCGAGGTTGGCATCCGCTGGTGAGGTGAACGTGACAGCACCCGTGAAGTATTCGGTCGCCGGAAAGCAGGCCATCGATGGCGTCAAGGTCAAGCCTCTCCGTCTCATCGCCGACGAACGCGGCTGGCTGATGGAGATCCTCCGTGCCGATGAGGCGGACCTGTTCACGCGATTTGGCCAGGTGTACATTTCGGCGACGTATCCAGGCGTCGTGAAGGGCTGGCATTTTCATCGGAAGCAGATCGACAACTTCGCATGCATCGCTGGCATGGTGAAACTGGTGCTGATCGACACCAGAGTGGGATCGCCCACGGAAGGGACGGTCAACGAGTTCTTCATCGGCGTGCAGAACCCGACGCTCGTCCAGGTCCCGTGCCTGGTGTACCACGGCTGGAAGTGCATCAGCCAGGAGCCGTCGCTGGTCGTGAACGTGCCGAACGAACCGTACCGGTACGACGAGCCGGACGAGTACCGCCTCGAACCGCACGGCACGCTGGCCTACGACTGGTCGCGCAGAGATGGTTAAGGTTCTCGTCACCGGGGGGGCTGGGTTTATCGGGTCGAACTTCGTCCGTCATGCGATCACGACCCATCCCGACTGGCAGGTCACCACTCTCGATAAGCTGACCTACGCCGGACGCCTGGAGAATCTGCAGGACGTCATCGACCATCCACGGCACCGGTTCGTTCGCGGCGACGTGGCTGATGAAGCGGTCGCGGCTCCGCTCGTGAAGGCTTCGGAGATCGTCGTCCACTTCGCGGCCGAAACCCACGTCGACCGATCCCTGCTCTCTGCCGGCGTGTTCATCACGACCGACGTCTTCGGAACGTTCGTGCTGCTCGAGGCGGCGCGCGAAGCGCCAGGCCTCCGGCGATTCATCCAGATCTCGACCGACGAGGTATACGGGAGCGTCGCCGAAGGGTCGAGCCGCGAAACCGACGAACTCCGGCCGCGCAATCCGTACTCGGCGAGCAAGGCGGCCGCCGATCGGCTCGCCTACAGCTACTGGGCCACCTATAACGTGCCGGTCGTCATCACCCGCGCGTCGAACAATTACGGGCCATTTCATTTTCCCGAAAAGGTCATTCCGCTCTTCATCACCAACGCGATCGACAATCTGCCGGTGCCCTTGTATGGCGACGGGCTGCAGGAGCGCGACTGGCTGCACGTGACCGATCATTGCCGCGCCGTCGACATGCTGATTGATGCCGGAAAATCCGGCGAGGTGTACAACGTCGGCGGCGGCAACCACGTTCGCAACCTCGACCTGACCAGGCGCATTCTGGAACTGGTCGGCAAACCCGAATCGCTGATTCAGCCGGTCGTCGATCGACCTGGCCACGACCGGCGGTACTCGCTCGACACGTCAAAACTACAAAGCCTCGGCTGGCGTCCTGAGGTTTCGTTCGATGCTGGCCTGCACGACACCGTGGCGTGGTACCGTCAGAATGAGTCGTGGTGGCGGCCGATCAAAGAAAACGATCCCGCGTTCCGCGCTTACTACGACACGCAGTACGGCGGACGGCGCGTCTAGCGATCCGACGTGACTGGTCCTCCTCTGGTCACGGGTGCCACCGGCTTCGCGGGCAGCCATCTCGTCGACCACCTGCTCGAACACGAACCCGTCGTCGCCGCGTGGGCGCACGTCCGCGATAGCGAATCGCATCTCGCGCACGACCCGCGAGTTCTGTGGAACTCCGTTGACCTGCTCGACCGGTCGAAGGTGGCAACCGCGCTGGTGGACCTGCGCCCTTCGGCGATATATCACTGCGGCGGGATCGCCCACGTTGGCGAATCCTGGTCCCAACCGGTCCGCGCGCTGCGGGTCAACGTCATGGGGACGCATCACGTGCTGGAAGGCGTCCGCGAGGCAGGCCTCGGCTGTGCCGTGCTCGTCACCGGTTCGGCGCTCGTGTATCGGCCCTCGATGGAGCCGCTGCGCGAGGACGATCCAATTGGACCGTCCGATCCGTATGGCGTCAGCAAGCTGGCTCAAGAGATGCTCGCCACGCGCGCTACCGGCGTGCCGGCCTTGATCGTGCGGCCATTCAATCACGCCGGACCGCGGCAGTCGCCGACTTACGTGACCTCGAGCTTTGCGCGGCAGATCGCGGAGATCGAAGCCGGCCGGCGCGAGCCTGTGCTGCGGGTCGGCAACCTCGAGTCGCGCCGCGATATCACCGACGTTCGTGATACGGTTCGCGCCTACCGCCTTCTTGTGCGACACGGACAGCCTGGACGCCCATACAACGTGTGTTCGGGAGTGGCCCATCGCGTTCAGGATCTGCTCGACGCGCTCATGCGGCTGTCGACGGCGTCGATCCGAGTGGAAGTGGACGCGGATCGGCTCCGCCCAAGTGACAATCCGATCATGATGGGCGATCGATCGCGCATAGCCGCGGAAACGGGCTGGGAGCCGGCCATCTCGATTGATCGCACCCTCGGGGATTTGCTCGATTACTGGCGCGCTCGGATTTCCGAGCCATCATGAGCGATGCTCGGCGCACCTCGGAAGACGGCCGGCAGATCGTCCACGTGGCGATGGGCGGGCTGGCACTCCTGCTCAGATATCTCACGCCGTGGCAGGCGACGATAATCGCCGGCGGCGCGGTCGCATTCAACTTGTACGCGCTGCCGCGCCTTGCCGGGATGCTGTATCGCCCAGGCGAAGTCCGGCGACGGATCCTCTCGGGCATCGTTCTCTATCCCATCGCCGTCCTGCTGCTCATTCTCGTTTTTCCCGACCGCCGCGATATCGTCGCGTCAGCATGGGGTGTGCTCGCCTTCGGGGACGGGATGGCGACGCTTGCGGGCCGGCATCTCGCCAGCCCGCGCATTCCCTGGAATCCTGATAAGTCCGTCGCCGGCAGCGTTGCGTTCGTTCTCTTCGGTGGCGCTGCAGGCTCGCTGCTCTGCTGGTGGTGTCGATCGACGGTCATCCCGCCGTCGTACTGGTGGTTCTCCGTCTGGATGCCCTGGATCGCGGCGATCGCGGCCGCGGCGGTCGAAACGATTCCGATCAGGCTCAACGACAACCTCTCCGTCCCCGCCGTCGCGAGCGCCGTTCTCTGGTCGACTTCGCTGATCAGCGAGGACCTCGCCGTAGCCGCGGCCGGCAATGCGCTTCGACTTCTTCCTGCAGCCATCGCCGCCAATGCGGTCGTGGCGGCGGGAGGCTACATCGCACGAACGGTGACCATTCCCGGGGCACTATGCGGAGCGATCATCGGAACCACGGTCGTGGTCACGTGCGGCTGGGGAGGATGGGGACTGCTGCTCGCAACATTCGCGTTGGCGGTCATCAGCTCGAGGCTGGGACTCCGGCGCAAGATTCAGCTGGGGATCGCGGAAGGGAAAGGGGGACGGCGCGGCGCGGGCAACGCGATTGCGAACACGGGTGTGGCGGCCGTCGCTGCGACGCTGGGCGCTCTCAGCTACGCAACTGACGCCTCGCGTCTCGCGTTCGTCACGGCGCTGGCCGCCGGCGGCAGCGACACGGTGGCGAGCGAAATCGGCAAGGCATGGGGACGACGGACCGTTCTTGTGCCGACGTTCGCGCGAGTGCCGCCGGGAACGTCCGGGGCGATTTCCGCTGAAGGAACGGTCGCGGGACTGCTTGGAGCGTCCGCCCTGGCGGTGTTTGGTGCGGCGGTAAGTTTGATTCCGTGGTCGATGGTGCTGGTCGTCGTGCTCGGCGCCACGATCGGCTCCTTCGCCGAAAGCCTGATGGGCGCAACGCTCGAAGAGCGCGGCGTCGTCAACAATGACGTGCTCAATTTCGTCAATACCGCGATCGCGGCGCTTGCGGCGGTTTCACTGATCAAGGCGCTGCCATGACGCGCGAGAGCAACGCGGGGCTGCTGCTCGAGTTCTCGCGTCCTTTCACGCTGGTTGCCCCGGCGCTGGGCTTTGCATCTGGCGCAGCCACGGCTGCCGGCGCAGCGCCGCGTGAGCCGTGGCACAGCGCTCTACTGCTCTATCCGTTCATCGGTCTCGTGATGGCGGCGGTGCTCAACGCCGCGTCGAACGCCCTCAATCAGATCTACGACCTCGACATCGATCGCGTCAACAAGCCAAAGCGCGCGCTTCCCTCGGGCAGGCTCTCGCTGGGTGACGCGTGGACGTTCACGCTCGCGATGTATGGCGTTGCCCTCGTGCTCGCGTGGTTCGTCGAACCCGGGGGACGTCACGAATGTTTCTGGATCGTCATCGTGGCGACCCTGATGACGTTCATGTACTCGGCGCCGCCGTTGCGTACGAAGCGTCTCGGAATCTGGGCCAACGTGACGATCGCCATCCCGCGGGGTGTGCTGTTGAAGGTTGCAGGCTGGTCATCCGTGAAGACCATCGTCGGCATCGAGCCCTGGTTCATCGGCGCAATCTTCGGCTTGTTCCTGCTCGGGGCTTCGACCACGAAGGACTTTGCGGACATGGAGGGGGACGCGCGCGGCGGCTGTCGCACGCTGCCGATCATCTACGGCGTACGGAGGGCCGCGTGGATGATCTCGCCGTCCTTCATTGTTCCTTTCGTCCTCATCGCGCTCGGAACGTGGCTGAGGATCCTGACCGGGAATCCTGCGCTGCTCTACCTCTTGTCGATCGTGATGACCGCTTACGGCCTCTACGTCTGCTACCTGATGCTCCGCAGACCCGAGGATCTCGCGGTCGAAGAAAACCACGTCTCCTGGGCCCACATGTACCGAATGATGTTCGTGGCGCAGGTGGGATTCGCAGTGAGCTACCTGCTCTAACCGACATCAGCGACGTCTGAGTGTCGAGCTGACCCGAGCCCACGGCAAAGCGCGAAGAAAAGAAGATCCGAAGCAGTAGGTCGCGTCCGCCGCAGTCGGTATTGCAAGCTGAAGAGACACAGCGCGCGGTCTGCCAGCCTCGGCGTGATCCTGTATTTCCTTCTGATCTTCGGATCTTCGACGCAAAAAGCCGTCGTGCAGTGCGACAGGGAATAACGCCAACCGAGTCGCTTGACATCACGGCGAATAAAAAGCGAAACTGATCGAATGTCGGAACAACCGCCGATGTTCGAGCTTGGAAAGCGGGCACCGACGACGCGGACGATTGCGCTGCAGATTCGAGAACGGGGAGAGGCGGCGCTCGATGAAGCCCAGCGGCGCGCCGACGCCGCGCGCTACCAGGAAGTAACGTGCCGGTCGGCCTTGAACCCGGTCAAGGGGATGCCGTTCAACTGGACGTTGAATCCATACCGCGGGTGCACACACGCCTGTCACTACTGCTTCGCGCGCCGGTATCAGACCCAATTCGAGCTCGGGCCGGACGATCACTTCTCGACTGTCATCTTCGTGAAGATCAACCTGGTTGACGTCTTACGCAAGGAGCTCGACAAGCCGTCGTGGCCGCGCGAGCAGGTCGCAGTCGGCACCGCAACCGACCCCTACCAGCCGATTGAGGGCCACTACAAACTCACACGCGGATCCCTGCAGGCGCTCATCGCGGGACGGACACCGATCGGCCTGGTGACAAAAGGACCGATGGTCGTGCGCGACGCGGATCTGCTGGCTGAGCTCGGTCGCACCAGCGGCTGCACCATCTACATGAGCGTCCCGACGGTGAACGAGGACGCCTGGCGCGCGCTCGAGCCGGGTACCGCACCGCCGCTTCAACGGCTTCGGGCGGTCAGACAGCTTCGTGAGGCAGGCGTCAACGCGGGCGTGCTCATGGCTCCCGTCGTCCCGGGGTTCACCACCCAACCTGCGCGGCTCGAAGCGACGATCAAGGCTATCGCGGATCACGGCGCCGCCTTCATGGGCGCCAATCTGATGTACCTGAAAGAAGGGACACGCGACCACTTCATGCGGTTCCTGTCGCAAGAGTTTCCGAGCCTGGTCGACCCGTACAACAGGTTATATGCGGGCGCATACGCGCGAAGCGACTACGTGACGGCCGTAAAGGGAATGATCGAGGTTCTTCAGCAACGATACGACGTGCGTCGCCGCCGGCCACGAAGCGAAGAAAGTGTTCCGCGAGAGGCCGACGAGCTCGGTGAGGCTGAATCCATCGACACCCACCGTGGACAACTCCCGCTGATTTGAACGCTAGGCCGTCGCCGCGAGCAGCCCTCCGTTCACGTTCACCAGTTCGATCTCGATCTTGCCGTCGCGCACGTCGGCGACGAACGCGTTTCCTTCCGCCCAGCGCTGGCTGATGGGAAGCTTGATCCGGGATTCGATGACCCGCTTCAGGAACCGCGCGCCGTAGGCCAGGCTGTAGCCATCGGTCACCAGCTGTTCGAGCGCCTCAGGCGTCACCGTCAATGTCCGGCTGCTCTTGCGGAGCGAGCAATCGATCCGGTCGATTTGCTGAAGCGCAATCTGGCGCACTTCATCCTTGGTCAATGGCCGGAAGACGACCACTTCGTCGATCCTGTTGCGAAATTCCGGTGAGAACCGACGCTCGAGTTCCCGAGTGATCTCCCCCTGCACCTGCTCGATGCCAATCTGCTTCGAGTAGAAGCCCAGCGGGCTGCTCAACTTCCTGAAGCATTCGGAACCGATGTTGGACGTCATGATCACGATCGCGTCGCTCAGATAGACGCGCTTGCCGCGTCCATCGGTGATCCAGCCCTCGTCGAACGCCTGCAGGAACACATTCAGCATCGTCGGACTCGCCTTCTCGACTTCGTCGAGAAGGACGACCGAGTAGGGGTTGTCCTTCAATTGGTTCGTGAGCACGCCGCCACGCTCGGACCCGACGATCCCGCGCGGCATGCCGATCAGCTTGTCGACCGCAACGGCACCGTCCTGGTACTCGGACATGTCCACGCGAATCATCTTCTTCTCGTCGCCGAACAGAAACTCCGCCACCGACTTGGCGAGCTCCGTTTTGCCGACGCCGGTGGGCCCGAGGAACAGCAGCACGCCATCAGGCCGATCGAACCCGTCCTTGAGCGGCCCCTTGTTCAGCACGAGACGGCGCGCCACGGCATCAATTGCCTGACGCTGCCCGACGACCCGCGCGCCCAACCGTGTCTCCATGTCGCGGAAGCGATCGTTCACCTCGCGGAACACCATGTCCTCGGGAATCTGCGCAATCTTTGAAATCACGCTGACGACGTCGTGCGGCGTGACTTCCCAGCGTCGGGCAATTTCCGCCTTGACCGCGGCGGTATCGAGCCAGCCGATGACTTTGTCCGGCAGCTGCAGGTGGCGCATGTAGCGCGGCGACATCTCGAGGGCGGTCTCGATCGCCGCATCCTGAATCCGGACCGAGTAGTTGCGTTCGAGCCGCGGACGCAGGCTGAACAGGATCGTGCGCGCCTCATCGATGGTCGGCTCGGCCACGTTCACGGTTCGGAACCGGCGCGCGAGCGCTTCGTCTTCCTGCAGGAATTCTTTGTACTCGCTCAGCGTCGTGGCGCCGATAATGCGAACTTCGCCGCGGGAGAGCACCGACTTGAACACGTTGGCGGCGTCCGACGGCGCGCCGAGCGCGGACCCGGCGCCAATCATCGTGTGCACTTCATCGATGAACAGAATCAGGTTTTGGCGCTCCTTTATCTCGCGGATGACATTCTGGATCCGATCTTCGAACATCCCGCGGAGCATCGTCCCGGCGACCATCGTGTTCATCTGCAGGTTGACGATCTGGCAGTCGCGGAGGCGGACGGGAACCAGCTCGGGTTCGAACTCGATCCGTCGCGCGAGTCCTTCGGCGATCGCGGTCTTGCCGACACCGGGCTCGCCAAGCAGCAGAACCGAATTCGCTCGCTCACGATGGCAGAGGACCTCGAACACCTGATCCATCTCGCGCTCCCGTCCATAGACGGGCGGCACTTTGTCCTGACGCGCGAGCTGGTTGAGGTTGGTCGCGAAGTGTTTCAGAAACGGCGGCAGCTCGAATCGTTTCTTCAGCCGCTCTTCGTGCATCTCGTGATCCCGCATCCTCGTCGCCAGGCGCGTGACGAGCGCTTCCGGTTCGATGCCATGGCGGCGGATGATCGAAACGGGAATGCCCTGCGTCTCCTCGAAGATGGCGGAAAAGAGGTCGGTCGCCTCGATGCTATGGCGGCCGGAGCGGCTCGCGTGCAGCAAGGCGAGCTTGAAGAGCAGCTTGGTTGACGGCGCGATGCGGAGATCGCGGCCGGAAATGCTGGGCAGCAGGCGCAGATGGTCTTCGAGCGCCTGGAGAATCTCATGCGGATTGAGCTGCAGGTCGCGCATGACCTGCCCAAACATGTCCCATTCGACTTGCGCGAACGCCAGGCATACGTGCTCGTTCGTCAGCAGACCGTGATCACGACGCCGTGCCTCATCCACGGCACGGTCGACCACCCGTTCAGCCGACTCGGCCATCTTGTTTTGCGGGATATCGAAGTCGTCCACGGCCGTCCTCCAGGAGCGAGTAACGCTCCGGCTTTGCCAGACGAACTCGCTGCATACGAAGCAGCAAAAGAAAGGCCAGCGCGAAGAGACCGAAGAGACGGCGGGTAATCGATTGAAAAGAGGCAAGAACGACAATCTGGCACGACAGATGTCCAGCGCGTTGGACCGGCTGACGGTGCGAGGCGCGGACGCCTGTCACCCACTACAGGTCTTGGTGCTCCCAAACTGACGCACGCGGGCGCAATCTAGGCCTGTCGGCTGCGTCGGCAAGCGTCTGAAGGAGTGTCTTCTGGCGAGGCGGAGCGAGGGCGACCCGCTCGCCAGAAGAGGGTGGTGCGAAGGGCGCCTTACCGGCTTCCCTCGAGCAACGCGCGAATTCTGGCCTCGGTTGGCGGATGGCTGCTGAAGAGCGAGGTGAGTCCGCCACCGGAGAACGGCTTCACGATGAACATGTGCGCGGTCGCCGGGTTCGCGTCAAGCGGGACGCGCTTCGAAACCGCGTCGATTTTTCTCAGCGCATCGGCGAGACCGTACGGGTTGCCAGCGATGCTCGCGCCGCCGGCGTCGGCTGCGAACTCGCGCGATCGCGAGATCGCCATCTGAATCAACATCGCCGCCAGCGGTGCGAGGATGATCATGGCCAGAAGTTCGATCGGGTTGTTGCCGCGATCGCGACCTTCACCGCGCCCTCCGAACCCGCCGAACAACGCGGCAAAGTGAGCCATGCGCGCCACCATCATGATCGCCGCCGCCATGGTCGCGGCGACTGAGCTAATGAGGATGTCGCGGTGCTTCACGTGCGCCAACTCGTGCGCAATCACGCCCTCGAGCTCGTGCTCGCTCAAGACCTGGAGGATGCCCTCCGTCGCGGCTACGGCCGCGTGCGACGGATTGCGCCCGGTGGCGAACGCGTTTGGTGACGGATCGGGAATGATGTAGACCTTCGGCATCGGCAGGTTGGCGCGCTGCGTCAACCGCTCGACGATTCGGTACAGCGGGTGCTCCGGCCCGACCGGCTGCGCGCTGTACATGCGCAGGACAATCTTGTCCGAGAACCAGTACGACCCGAAGTTCATGATCGCGGCAAACGCAAACGCGATGACCAGGCCATTCGACCCGCCCAGCCATTGGCCCAACGCCAGCAACACCGCGCTCATGAGCCCCAGGAGCATTGCCGTCTTGATACCGTTTCCCATGTTCCTATTTTACGCTTCCAGCTGAACGGAGGAGTCCAGCGATTCAATCAACCCCGTTACAAAAGCCGCACGCCACGCCAGATCGTCAATTATCACGTGTTCGTGCGCGGCGTGGGCGCCGTCGCCCCGCGGGCCGAGGCCATCTAGGGTGGGAACACCGATCGCGGCCGTGAAATTCCCGTCGGAACCACCCCCGGCCGGCCCTTCTGGCAGATCCTGTCCGAGGACGGCGGCCACTTCCCGGGCACGTTCATACAGACGAACGACCGCGCTCGAACGTTCGAGCGGCGGACGATCGACGCCTCCTCTAATTTCAAAGCGGATGTTCGTTCGTGTTGGCTGCAGTGCCTGGATCGCCCGTTCCACCCTCACCGCATCCTCCATCGTCTGCACACGAACGTCGATCCTGGCCGCGGCGCGATCAGCAACGACGTTCGACCTGGAACCACCGCTGATGACTCCCACGTTGACCGTGACGCCACGCGCGGGATCCTGCAGCGCTTCCAGCGCGAGTATCTGACGAGCCAACTCGTGGATCGCGCTTGCGCCCTTACCGGGGTCAAGACCGGCGTGCGCCGAGACGCCGTGCACAAGAAGTTCGAACTCGCCGACCCCCTTGCGGCTGGTTTTCACACCGCCACCGGGCAGCGAGGGTTCGAGCACGAGGACGGCTCGTGATGCGCGTGCCGTGTCCTCGATCAAGGCGCGTGACGTGCCGCTTCCGATCTCCTCGTCCGTGGTCCAGAGCAGAGCGACGCGAGATGTGCCCCCCGCGACCTCACCGAGTGCGCGAATCGCGAGCAGCGACACCGCGAGGCCGCTCTTCATGTCGAAGATGCCGGGACCGTAAAGCCGGCCGTCGCCTTCACGCAGCGGCATGCGCTCGAGCGTGCCGGCGGGCCAGACCGTGTCGAAGTGTCCGAGCAGAAGTGTCTGGCGGCCACGCGCGTCCCGCCCGTCCGCGGGCCAGCGCGCTCGCAGATGATCTCCACGTGCCGCCTGCGTCGAGCGGGTGACGTCGGCGCCGACCTCCTGGAGCATTCGTGCCAGCGTGGCGCCGCATCGATCGACCGCCGCTTTGTCGTCGCTTGGCGATTCGAGCCGCACCAGGGTTTCGACGGTTTCCCGCACCCATGCCGACTGCGATTCGCAGAAGCGGAGGATCTCCCGAAGGTGGTCCGGCATTCGCGTAGTCTAATCGTGTCGCCGGTTCGCTCCATGCCGGTTCGCAAAGGACGGAACATTTCGACGTTGTTCTGTGGCCTAATAGAGCTATGACCGCTGGGATGTTTTCCCGACTCGTATTGAGCGTGAGCGTGGTCGCGTGGCCGTTGACGGTCGCGGCGCAAAGCCCAGCCCCCTTTCCGCGACCTACCGGCCAGACACAATCCAAGCCTCCCGCTCAACCGCAGCCCTCGACGCCAACGAGTTCGCCCGCGACCTCAAACGCGACGGACAAGGGAGAACCGGGCGATCTCGGCGTGCCGATCTATCCGGGTGCGCAGTTCATCGCGTCGTACGACGCGGGACGCGGGCAGCGCTACTTCCTCTTCGGAACCGAATCCGACTTCACGCAGATCGTCGGGTGGTACAGGACAGCGCTGAAGCAAAAAGGGGAACTCATCTTCGAGGAGCCGCCGGTCCACATGTTCGAGATTGGCCGCTACAAAGAAGAGACGATGGCGTTCACGCCAAGCGTCACAGTGAAGGACTATGCGTGGGCCGGTTCGGCCGGATACATCAACCCGAAGCCCGGTGGAACGCCCGTCCGCTTCAAGACAATCATTCAAGTCGTTCCCAACCCGCCCGGCGCGCCCAAGTAGTGCCCGACCAAGTTCGGCTCATCAATTACAGATCCGTAGTTCGACCACTCGCCTTGTAACCACAACGCAACGTCGCTGCACGGAATTTCCCGGATTTCCCTGACTGGTGGCACGGCTCCGACCTTGCAGAATTGGAGCGCCTTTCATGGAATTCAGTGCCCTTGCGGCAAAAGAAACGTCCGCGCTGCTGACCCGCGTCCTCGGCAACGCATCACAGACGTCCCTGAAACGGGTTGACGCGCTTCGTGCGGCTCTCGACACGGCGGCGAAAGCCCTCGAGGAAGCCGTCGCTGCGGCGCCGGACGTCGATCGCGACGTCGACGAGCTCGCCAAGAAGCTTGGCAAGATCGCGGCGGCCGAAACGGACGCGCGGCTGAAACATCTCTCCGCCGAGGCGCGGAAGATCACCGATGCGCTTCGCGCCGAACTCGCCGAGGTGGTTGGCGAGAAGGAAGCGCTGGCCATCTCGCTCAAAGATGCGCGCACCGCGCTCGATGCCGCGCGCGGTGAACTCCAGTCGGAACAGAAGCAGGCGCAGACGCTTCAGAAGCAGCTCTCCGAAATCACGGCGTCCGTGAAAAAGGTCGAAGCCGCGCGCGCCGATGCCGCCGCCGGGCGGGACAAGGAAGCAGCGGCGCGGGCAGCCGCCGAGAACGAGCTGCACTCGTTGCGTTCGCAGCACGACAAGCTGGCCAAAGATGCCAAGCGGGCGCTGGCCGACGCCGAGTCGGCGATCGCAGACAAACGCAAGGCGGAAGTCGCGTTCAACGCCGCCAACAGCCAGGCGCAGGCCTCGGATGCCAAGCTCAATGCGGTGACCACGCTGTTCAAGACCAGCGCCGCTCGGGTCCAGGCGCTCGAACGCGAGCAGGAACAGCACCTGGCCGCGATCCGCGACCTCGAAGCGCGCGTCCACCATGCCGACCATAGATCGGAGCCGGAAGCAGTCGCCGTGCCGAGCGGCGACGGCCTGGGCGTGCTCGACGGTCTGCTCGGCGCGTTCGAGGCGCTCTCAGGGGCAACGACGATCAGCGACGTTCTGGCTACGTTGAGCGAACAGCTGGCGGCCGAGTTCCCGAGAGTGGCGCTGTTCCGGGTCAAAGGCAACCGCCTCGAAGGCGCGCACCAGATCGGTTTCGATCTCACGAACGATATTGGCAAGGTCGTAATCCCGCTGGCGATGGATTCTTCACTGAGTCGCGCGGTGACCTCCGGACTGACCGAACGTCTGAGCGGCGACGCCCTCGACGCCAGCGGCCTCCCGTTCGGCGGATCCCCGACCTTTGGCGTGGCCATGCCGATCGTCGTCGACGGCGAGACCACCGCGCTCGTGTACGCGGACGATTTCTCCGAACCTCACTTCGAAGGGCACGGTTCGGATGACGCGAAATTGAAGTTCGCCGAGGCGCTCCGGCACCACACCGTTGCGCTGATGATGCGCTTGACGACCGAACTCAAGACGATGGCCGAGCTCAGGGCGTATGCCGGATCGCTGCTCACCGAAATCGAGCAGATGTATCACTCCGACGTCGCCGCGGGAAAGGAAGGCGAGGAACTGAAGAAGCGGCTCCTCGCGAACCTCGAGTACGCCCGCAGCATCTACGGCAACCGCGCGCAGTATGAATCGCCCGCGGCCGCGGCGTTGCTCGACGCTCAGGTTTCGGGAATGATTGACGCGCACCACGACAGCGCCTTCGGACGCGACCTTGCCGTCGTGGTCGAATGGTCTGCGGGATCGCGAGCCGCAGAGGCCTCCTAGGAGGACGTCTCCGGCGTCTTCTGCGCTCTGATGTAAATCTCGCCGCCCTTGTCGAGGAACTCTCGGGCCTTGTCCTGCATGCCCTTGACGGCTTCTTCGGTGGCAAGGCTCCGCACCTGCTGCGTCAGCTCCATCGAACAGAACTTCGGACCGCACATTGAACAGAAGTGGGCCAGCTTGGCGCCCTCGGCGGGCAGCGTTGCGTCATGGAACGCGCGCGCGGTGACCGGGTCCAGCGCAAGATTGAATTGATCTTCCCAGCGGAACTCGAACCGCGCCTTCGACAGCGCATCATCCCACGCCTGCGCGCGCGGGTGCCCCTTCGCAAGATCGGCCGCATGCGCGGCAATCTTGTAGGCAATGACTCCGGCCTTCACGTCGTTGCGATCGGGCAGGCCTAGATGCTCTTTCGGCGTGACGTAACAGAGCATCGCCGTGCCATACCAGCCGATCTGCGCGGCGCCGATCGCGGAGGTGATGTGATCGTACCCGGGAGCAATGTCGGTCGTGAGCGGGCCCAGCGTGTAGAACGGCGCTTCGTCGCACCATTCGAGCTGCTTCTCCATGTTCTCTTTGATGAGATGCATGGGGACGTGGCCTGGTCCCTCGTTCATCACCTGGACGCCGTACTCCCAGGCGATGCGCGTGAGCTCGCCCTGCGTCTTCAGCTCGGCAAACTGCGCTTCATCGTTGGCATCGGCAATCGACCCGGGCCGCAGGCCATCGCCGAGCGAGAACGACACGTCGTACGCGCGCATGATCTCGCAGATCTCGCGGAAGTGCGTGTAGGTGAAGTTCTCCTGGTGATGCGCCAGGCACCATTTCGCCAGGATCGAGCCGCCGCGCGAGACGATGCCGGTGAGCCGGCGCGCGGTCATCGGGACGTAGCGAAGCAGGACCCCGGCGTGGACGGTGAAGTAATCGACCCCCTGTTCCGCCTGCTCGACGAGCGTGTCGCGGTACGTCTCCCAGGTCAGGTCCTCCGGTCGGCCGCCCACCTTTTCGAGCGCCTGATAGATCGGAACCGTGCCGATCGGCACCGCAGCGTTTCGGAGAATCCACTCGCGCGTCTGGTGGATCTCACGGCCGGTCGACAGGTCCATGACCGTGTCGGCCCCCCAGAGCGTCGCCCAACGGAGCTTCTCGACCTCCTCGTCGATGGACGACGACACGGCCGAATTGCCGATGTTGGCGTTGATCTTCACCGCGAAGTGACGGCCGATGATCATCGGCTCGAGCTCGGGATGATTGATGTTGGCGGGGATGATCGCCCGCCCGCGCGCAACTTCGGAGCGGATGAAGTCGGGATCAAACCCCTCGCGCACCGCAACGAACGCCATTTCCTCGGTGACGACGCCGCGGCGCGCGAACTGGAGCTGGGTGATCGCGTCGGAGCCACGGCGTCGCGCAACCCAGGGCGCGCGAACTTTTGGCAGCCCCTCCCGCACATCGACTCCGTGCGGGCCGCTCGTGTCGTACACGCGAAGCACCTCACCGTTGGTCAGCGAGATTTCGCGCATCGGCACACGGACGCCGTGGTCCTCCACGTAAACCTTGCGGGAACCGGGAAACGCTGACGTGAAGTCGGACGCCTGCAGCGGCGGGAGCGAGGTGCGAGTAGTCATGGGCAGCCTGAGGTGACTATAACACTCCGGCGGCCGCGCACGGCGTGACCGCAGATTCGACCGCCAGCATTCAACGGCGGCGGCGGGGAAGGTCCGCGAAATCCGGCATGTAGGTTCGCAACGCGTGGTCAGGCGTGTTCTTCGAGTACCCGGCCACGAGTTGTTCGTTGTATCGCTCAGGATAGAAATCGAAGGGGTCCTTCGGGTCTGCGTCGATCAACTTGAGATCCGCGTCAGTCATCGTCAACCTGCCGAAACGGATGGTCGCACCGCGGAACCAGACGTAGTTCCCGGACCGTCGGCCAGCTGCCGCCGCCCCTTTTCCAAACACCTGGACCAGCCGGTCTCCGCGGACGAACGCCTGACTCAGGCGTCCCCTCATCCGCGGAACCGGGACAATCCGACCCGCGTCGAGGAAGACGTCGTTGTCACGAATGTCGATGGCGCGGTCGGGTCGGCTCTTCAGTATGTCGTCGAGCTCGACGCCGAAGATCGACATCAATTTCGCCGTCGGAACGCCCGCGGTCTTGACCTTCAACGGATGCACCTTCAGCAGACCATCCGGCGTCGCGGAGACTTCCGCCACAATCGAGAACGGAACGCTGACGCCCTTCTTCAACGTGCCTCTTTGCACCAGATGGCCTTGATCAAACGAGAGCCGCAGGTCCGACAGCGCCGAGCCCTTGTAGTCGAAGGCGCGATTGACGAGGGCTGTCAGACTGGCCGCGTCCAGTGCGACTTCGCCATCATCGACGTCGATGATGAACGACTGTTGATCGTCGAAGACCGGCGGATGCGCGGATACGCTCTGAAGCCGGCCGCTCAACCATTTCACCTCGATCACGGCATCGGCCGCGACGTGCAGCGACACATTCCGCATCTCGAGGCCGACCGGTGGCGCGACTGAAGATTTCGCCTGCCCCAGCAAAAGAGCGACAAGCACAGCGGCGTGGATACCCATCAAGAAAACAGCCGCAACAGGCGTTCCAGATCCTCGGCGGATTACGCGGACAAAGTGGGCGAGAGAGCGGTGCCCCTTACGTGCGCAGTAAGAAAGAACCGGTCAGCGAAACTCTCTTTACAGCTCAGGCAAGCTTCCGAAGGATGAAGCACTTCAGGTAGTACGTTTCGGGAACCGTGATGAGGACGGGGTGATCGCGCCCTTGCATCCGCTTCTCGACGACGGCGATGTCGGCGTGAGCGTCGACGGCGGCCGACGCGAGCACGTCTGCAAAGTCCGATTCGCTGACGTTGTACGAACAACTGCAGGTGATCAGAAACCCGCCATCGATCAACAGCTTCAACGCCCGCAGATTGATCTCCTTGTAGCCCGACAGTGCCTTGGCAACCGCCGCCTTGTTCTTCGCGAAGGCTGGCGGATCCAGGACGATGGTGTCGAACCGCTCGCCGCGACGTTCGAGCTCACGCAGCTCGTCGAACACGTTCATCACGCGCGCCTGGACGTGGGCCAGGCCGTTGCGGTCCGCATTCATGCGGATGCGGGCGACGGCGTCCTCGGAAATGTCGACCGCGAGCACGTCGTGGCAACGGGGGGCCAGGGCCAGCGCAAATCCGCCGTTGTAGCTGAACGCGTCGAGCAGACGGCCGTGCGCGTACCGCGCCGCCGCTTCCCGGTTCTCCCGCTGATCGAGGAACAGCCCGGTCTTCTGCCCGCGGTAGGGATCGACCGAATACCAGACAGCCCCTTCGCGCACGTCGATGCGATCAGGCACGGTCCCGTAGAGCACGTCGACCCGTTGCTCGAGCCCTTCGAGAAGCCGGACGCGCGGATCGTTCCGGGCGAGAATGCCCGTCGGCTTCGCCAGTTCCACGAGCAACTGCGTCAGCTCCGGCATCAGCCGATCGATGCCCTGCGAGAGCGCCTGCACCACCAGGTAGTCGCCGTAGCGATCGACGATGAGCGATGGCAGCAGATCGGCTTCGCCGTGGACGACGCGGTAGGCGGTGGCGTCGATGGCCAGCGCATCGCGGAACCGCATCGCTTGCTGCAGCCGCGACCGCAAGAGCTCCGGACCCACGACTGTGTCCTGATCGGTCAGAAACCGGAGCGCGATCTCGGATCGGTCGCTGTAGAGCGCGTGCCCGAGCGCCCGGTCGCGCGGGCCAATGACGCGTACGATTTCTCCGCCGCGGGCATCACTTTTTGCCACGTCGGACTTGTAGATCCACGGATGTCCGGAGCGGATCCGGTCCTCGCCGCGACGGCTGATGGTGACAATGGACATGGTGAATTCGTGAATTGGGGACTTCGTGAGTTGGTGAATTGGTGAATTGGTGAATTAACCGGCTTCGACGCGCGCGCGACAATCCACCGCGCCAATTCGCCAATTCGCCGATTCACCAACTCACGAATTCACCAATTCATCCAACAGCCCCCGGGTATAATCGCCATCATATGCGCATCGCGATCGGCGCGGATCATGCTGGCTACGCGTTGAAGCAGCACCTGATCGGTTCGCTCGAGCGGCTCGGCCACACGGTCGACGATCGCGGCACGCACAACGACACGATGATTGATTACCCGCCGATCTGCGCGGACGTGGCGCGACAGGTCTCGGATGGGCGCGCGGACCGGGGGATCGTCATCGGCGGAAGCGGCCAGGGAGAGCAGATGGCCGCCAACAAGGTTCCCGGCATTCGTGCCGCGCTGTGCAACGATCTGTACACGGCGCGCCTGTCGCGCGAGCACAACGACGCCAACGTGCTGGCGCTTGGCGCCCGCATCATCGCAGAGGCCATGGCCGACGAGATCCTGACCCTCTGGCTGCAGACGGCATTCGCCGGCGGCCGGCATCAGCGCCGGATCGAACAGATTGCCGAGATTGAACGTTCGGAGCGGGCCGGCGCCTGAGACTCCATCGACTTTCGACAAGGACATCATGACGACGAAGACTGAGACTCCCCTGCGGTGGCGGACGCTGACGGAATCCGACCCCGAGATCGCGGCGGCGATTCGCGACGAGCGCCATCGCCAGAACAGCGGCCTCGAACTGATCGCCTCTGAGAATTTCGTCAGCCAGGCCGTGCTCGACGCCGCCGGATCGGTGCTCACGAACAAGTACGCCGAGGGCTACCCGGGAAAACGCTACTACGGCGGCTGCGAATTCGTGGACGTCGCCGAATCGCTCGCCATCGCTCGCGCGAAGGAGCTGTTCGGCGCCGACCACGCCAACGTGCAGCCGCACTCCGGCGCGCAGGCGAACATGTCGGTGTATTTCACCCTGCTCAAACCTGGCGACACGGTTCTCGGCATGAACCTGGCGCACGGCGGCCACTTGACGCACGGCCATCCGCTCAACTTCTCCGGAAAGCTCTACACGATCGTTCCCTACGGCGTGCGCCAGGACGACGAGCGCATCGATTACGAGGAATTCGAACGGCTCGCGCACGAGCACAAGCCAAAGATGATCATGGTGGGCGCGAGCGCGTATCCGCGGGTGTTCGACTTTGAGCGCATCGGCAAAGTCGGCCGCGACGTCGGCGCTCCGGTCGTCACCGACATGGCCCACATCGCCGGCCTCGTCGCCGCGAAGGTGCATCCGAGCCCGGTGCCGCACTCGGATTTCGTCACCACGACGACGCACAAGACGCTGCGCGGACCGCGCGGCGGGATGGTGCTCTGCCGCGCACAGTACGCCAAAGATCTCGACCGCGCCATCTTCCCGGGCGTCCAGGGCGGGCCGCTGATGCACATCATCGCGGCGAAGGCGGTCTGCTTCAAAGAAGCGATGGAACCAGGATTCGTGGAGTATCAGCGACAGATCGTCGCGAACGCGCAACGTCTCGCACGCGGGCTCTCGGCGGCCGGATTCAGGCTCGTCAGCGGCGGCACCGACAATCACCTGATGCTCGTCGATGTCTTCTCGAAGGGATTGACCGGCAAGGTTGCGGAAGCGGCGCTCGGAAAAGCCGGCATCACGGTCAACAAGAACGCGATCCCGTTCGACAAGAACCCGCCGATGGTGGCCAGCGGAATCCGTGTCGGCACGCCGGCGGTGACCAGCCGCGGGATGCGCGAACCGGAAATGGATCTGATCGCGGAGTACATTTCCCGCGCGCTCGCATCCCCTGAGAACGACGGCGTGCTCGGATCGATCAAGGTGGAAGTCGAGGGGCTGTGCCGGAAGTTCCCGCTGTACCCGGAAGCGTAAAGGGCACCTCCGGCCGCACGACTCTCAACGCCGCCGTCGCGGCGGCGTTTGCCCCCGGCGGACCGATTGCTCGCGCGCTCGACGGATTCGAGGCGCGCAACGGTCAACTGGAGATGGCCGATGCCGCATCGGCGGTGTTTGCTGATGGCGGCATACTCCTCGCCGAAGCTGGCACCGGCACCGGCAAGACGCTCGCGTACCTCATCCCGGCGATTCTCAGTCGCCGCCGGGTCCTCGTCTCCACCGGCACGAAGAACCTTCAGGAGCAGATTTTTTACAAGGATCTTCCGGTCCTCAAGCAGTCGATTGGTGTGCCGTTCACCGCTGCCTACATGAAGGGGCGCGGCAACTATCTGTGCCTCCACCGATTCGACAGTTACAAAGAAGGCGGCTCGGCGCAATCGCTCGGATTCACGCGCGACGAATCCATCTACATCCGTTTGATCGACGAGTGGAGCCGCGAAACGCAGACGGGCGATCGCGCCGAGCTCGAAGATCTGCCAGAGGACGTCCCGTTCTGGAAGGACATCGCGGCAAGCAGTGAGAACTGCGTCGGCACCGAATGTCCCCGCTACCAGGATTGCTTTGTCACGAAAATGCGGCAGCGCGCCGCCGAGTCCGATCTCGTCATCGTCAACCATCACCTGCTCTGCGCCGACGCGGCCGTGCGACAGAGCGATTTTGGCGAAGTCATCCCCACGTGCCATTACGCGGTCGTCGATGAGGCGCATCAGCTCGAGGACGTCGCCACCCAGTACTTCGGCATCGTCGTCAGCAACTACCGGATCGACGACCTGGGCCGCGACGTGGATCGAGCGGTTGCCGCGAAGCTCATTGAAGACGCGGAAACTGCCGACATGTTGAAGGACCGGGCCGAGCGTGTCCGCGATCACGCGCGGCCATTCTTCTCGGCGCTCCAGATGATGCGGTTCGATGGACCGGGCGTCGTTGGTAACGAGACGCGTATCCGCATCGGTTCGGCGCAGATCAACCGGGTGGCTGACGAAGGGCTGGCGCTGGTCCGTTCGATCGAGGCGCTCGAGGCTGAGATCGCACTCGCCCGCAACGCGCCGCCCGACGTGATGGCGCTGAGCACTCGTGCCGCCGACATCCGGAAGGACCTGGATTTTCTGATGCGCGCCGACGACGGGGGGTACGTGTACTACCTCGACGTGCGCGGCCGAGGCGTGTACCTCCGGGCGTCGCCGAT
>Ga0070684_100000214_pt1 | contig 40555 bp, 40 predicted proteins | sample KBSC723LmetaG_FD_65653 | JGI IMG/M metagenome (GOLD analysis project Ga0070684, IMG submission 65653) | Corn rhizosphere microbial communities from Kellogg Biological Station, Michigan, USA - KBS C7.2-3L metaG | ecosystem: Host-associated > Plants > Roots > Rhizosphere ...
CCGGAGTTTTAATAATGAAATGAGATCTATATTTTGCATGAAATTTTCCTGGTCAATATTCCATGCTGCGCCCACGCTCCAAAATGTTCCATACCGGTTATCTGTGCCGAATCTTGATGAACCATCACGACGAATGCTGCCCGATAAAGTGTACCGGTTCAGAAAACTCACGTCGGCTTTTGACAGTAGCGAGGTAAATGCATAATCAGAACCGTCGTACGTTGGTGTTAATGCTGTTACAGGTGAGGGATAAATGATTGACGTAGTCAGGGGCAATCCGTTACCGCTCCCATCCTGTGTTAGCTGCGTAGACTTTTGCGCTTCATAACCGGCAGTTACATGCCCACTTAATTTATCTTGCCAGGTACGGAAATTATAATCGGCAAGGTTTGTCCATACCCAATTGAACAATCTATTATAGCGAGTGTAAAACAGACCGGTTGTTGCCGGGTCATTTGAAGAATAATCGCCAAAGAATGGATTGTAATAGTTGTATTCTTCTATTGTGCTGTAATCAACACCGTATCGCGATGTTAATTTCAAATTATCCAGGATATTAAACTCTGCGAATGCAGAACCCAGCAATTTTGAAGTTTGATTGCTCAAACGATCATATTGTCGGATAGCAATGGGGTTATATATCTGGCTAAATATGGCAGGGTCATAGTTTGGTGTGCCATCAGGATTATATGCTTCCTGTGTAGGAAGTAAGGCCAGGGCCGCGATAACTGGATTTCTGAAATTTGCACTTTCCGATTCACCTTCCTGGTGGAAGGTTGAAAGATTCAGATTGGCGCCAAATGATAATCGTTGGCTGGCCTGGTGGCGTATGTTAGCATTTGCACTGTAGCGTTTAAAATCGGAACCGACAATTTCACTGATCTGCTTAAAATATCCTCCTGAAAGAAAGAATTGTGTTTTTGCATCACCACCGGAAGCAGACACATTAATTTGTTGCTGCTGCCCTTTTCTTTTTACAAGATCAAGCCAGTTATAATTAGCAGTTGTATTGTATCCAAATGCATCCAGTACTGCATCGACATCGCCCTGCGTGCCACCGACATGGAAAATTCCTTCGGTTGTCAGTTGTTTAAATTCATCTTTGGTTAACGGTTTTGCTAGGTCAGGGAAATACGCAATGTCGTTTGACCCGAATTCTCCATCAACCCTGATCTTGGTTTTGCCTGCTCTTCCTTTTTTTGTGGTGATGATGATCACTCCATTGGCAGCGCGGGAACCGTAAATAGATGCTGAAGCGGCATCCTTCAATACACTTATACTTTCGATATCATTTGGATTAAGACCTGCTAATAGATTGCTCGAGTTGGTAGCACCTGAGAAATCCCCTGAGTTAACCGGGACACCATCGATGATCCACAGAGGTGCAGAAGAAGAACTGATGGAACCAATTCCACGAATGCGAATTTGCTGAATACTTCCGGGTTGCCCTGTTGGCGAAACAGATTGAAGACCTGCCACCTTCCCCTGCAGCATTTGGTCAACGGACGACATCGGGATATTTTCTACCTGTGCTCCCGATACTTTACTGATGGCGCCGGTTACTTTTCTTCGCTGCTGGGTTCCATAAGCAACAACCACTACTTCATTCATTGCTCCACCAGCAGCAGATAAGTTGATGGTGTAACTATTGTCGCCGGTTAGACTGATCTCTTTGTCGCCCAACCCCACATAAGATGCGACAAGCGATGTAGCATTTGCGGGCACCGAAAGAGAGAAAGATCCGTCAGCAGAAGTAGAGGTTCCCAAATTGGTCCCTTTTACGATAACAGAGGCATTTGCAAGAGGCGATCCTTTTTCGTCGGTAACCTTTCCTGTGATGGTCCTGGTTTGTGCCGCCAACAACAGAAGCGAGAACATTGATGTGACAAGAAAAATAAATTTTTTCATTGCTTGATGTTTTGATTTTACGCCCATAAATACCAACCGATTTCGGGCTTAAACTATTTTATTCTGTGGTTGATAAAATTGCTCGGGTGAGGATAAATCGTACAAAGGACAAAAAAGAATCCATCAATGCTTCGCATTTTCGCTTTCAATTAACCGAAACATGAAAAAGAATAACCCAAACATAATTATTCGAATGAAAAAAAAAAGGCTTCATACTGTCATTATAATTTTTGGATGTGAAGAGAAGTAGAATTTCCTCACCACTTTTACTTTCAAAACAATCCGGCAATAACATTGTGTTGGGTTGCCTCATTGATATTGATAAGTCACAATTCTGTCATGAAAATTGGATGTTTTAGGAGTATGGTGTGCTCAACCATGAATTTTGATAAACGAAGCAGCGTTATTAAAATCTGAATAATCTATTACTAAATTTCTCCATTTTACGGCAATAAAATTGTTTCAGTTTTCTTCAACCATTCGTACCTGAATTCGTCCACGAATAATTATTTACTAGAGGTTAACAGTAAGGACAAATAGATTTGATGTAGAAGTTGTTTACTGTTCAGTTATATTAATACGTGCCCGAATCATGAAAATATAAACCTAAGAACCACTGTTGTTATGATTCGTGACCGATACCTTAAACTATTTTTTATTCCCCTATTGGGAATATTGATCCCACCGGTTTCGGGTATGATCGTCTATGATCATTATTCGATCATTGAAATAATGGGCATAAGTATTTATTTCATCATTACGTCATTTTGTATCTGGACGGGTTGTAACTGGATCCATAGTAAGCTTAGGGGCCATTTCAGAGTGGTAAGCCCCTTCCAGAAAATCATCTCCCTTTGTATTATTTGCTTGTTGTACGGAAATAGCGTGGGAAGCATATCCACGATGATCTGGTTCTCCCTTTCAAAAGAAGGATTTAGCTGGAATGCTCTTTTCCGGTTCAATCTTTTTTGTTCCCTGGCCATTATCGTTTTTACCCTCGTCTACGAGATCTTATTCCTGAATAAAGAAAGAGAGTTGGATACCAAGATCGTTCACCAGATCGATCGCGAACGGTCACAGGCTGAGCTGGAAGCACTTCGTAAAGAACTGGACCCTCATTTTATTTTTAATTCCCTCAATACATTGAATCATCTTATCGTTAACAATCCCCAGCAGGCTTATATGTTTAATAATAAGCTGGCGCAGGTGTACAAGTATTTTTTGATCAATCGGAATAATGAACTGATATCTATTCATGATGAGCTTGAGTTTATTGACAGTTATTTTTTCCTTTTACAGATCCGGCATGACAATAAATTAACCCTGCATACCGAGATGGCAGGAAACGATGAGCGGGTAACCATGATCCCCCCTTTTGCGTTACAGATATTGGTGGAAAATGCAATAAAGCACAACGAATTCAATGAAGTAAAACCTTTGAATATTAAAATTACTCTGAACAATGAGTACCTGAAGGTGTGTAACAATATAAAACCAAAGCCATACCTCGTACATTCAACAGGTATAGGTTTAAAAAATCTCAGTTCCCGTTACAAAATACTTTGTAACAAGGACATTGTCATTGAAAACACGGATGAGTATTTCGCAGTTAAGTTACCGCTGATCAAACAACCTAACCTCTAAAAGTATTAGCCATGTTGAACACAATTATTATTGAAGACGAAAAAGCGGCCCGTCAGAACCTGATCAATGCCCTGATGAACATTGATGCAAATATGAATGTGGTCGCAGAGCTCTCCAGTGTAAGGGAGAGTATTGAGTATTTTTCAAAAGCTCCCGAGGCAGATCTTATCTTTTGCGATGTACAACTGGAAGATGGATTGTCATTTGAAATTTTCAGTAAGATCGAGATCCGCACTCCGGTAATTTTTATCACCGGCTACGATCAGTTTGTCATGAATGCGTTTGAGTATAACGGTATTGACTACCTGCTTAAACCGGTAAGTGAGGATGAATTGCAAAAGGCAATTGTAAAATACAGGAAGCTGGAAAAGCATTTTGGCAACCAGTCGTCGTTGAACAATCTTGTTCAGTATGTCTCCAGGAAAAAAACCAGGTTGATCGTAAAGAAAGGATTGGAAAGTATTTCGTTGCGACTGGAAGATATCGTGCTTTTTTTTACCGAGAATAAGATTGTTTACGTCGTTGACCAGTGGGGTAAAAAGTATTTGATCGATAGAAACCTCGGAGAACTCGAGGAAGATCTCGACAATAATATTTTTTTTCGTGCCAACCGACAGTATATTGTCAATATAAACTACATCAAGGGGTTTAAGCCCTATGAGAAAGTTAAGCTGCAGCTCGACCTGGCGCCGGCAGAATTGAATTATTCAATTATCATCAGCCAGGAAACGGCGCCTGCTTTCCGCAAATGGATGTACGAAGCATAAATAACGTTTCAAAAGTTCCAGGAGTTCCATAAGTTCCATAGGTTAGCAAATATTGTTTGTGATGTTTACTGCCTTTGTATTAAAACTTTCGAAACCTATTGAACCTATTGAACCTTGGGAACCTTTGAAACCTTTTCAACTTATACCTTTGACCACGTTGCAGATCGCACTTGGTTTGCCCAGAGTATAATAATGCAATACAGGTACGCCGAATTTTTTTAATTCTTTTGATTGTTCGAGAAGCCATTGTGTTCCCAGCGAGGCCACTTCTTCATCATTCTTACACTTTATGATCTCGTTGGCGAGTTCATTAGGGATATCGACATAGAATGTGCGGGGAATAACTGTGAGCTGTTTTTTTGTTGTGATAGGCTTCAATCCCGGTATGATCGGTATGGTGATCCCTATATCGCGGCACCGTTTTACAAAATCAAAATATTTCTGGTTGTCAAAAAACATTTGTGTAATGATGTATTCGGCGCCGGCATCCACTTTTGCTTTCAAATAACTAAGATCAGTACTCATATTCGGTGCCTCGAAGTGTTTTTCCGGGTAGCCCGCGACCCCCATACAAAATTTCGTTTTCACCGCTCCCTTCAGATCTTCTTCCAGGTAAATCCCATTGTTCATGTTTGCTACCTGCTTCATGAGGTCAATGGCGTAGCGATGACCATCAGGCTCCGGTTCAAAAGAAGCTTCATTCCTCGGAGCATCACCGCGGAGAACAAGTACATTATCCACCCCGAGGAAGTTCAGATCGATCAATGCATCTTCCGTTTCATTTTTACTAAAGCCCCCACAAATAAGATGAGGTACAGCGTCAACCTTGTAATGATTCATAATGGCGGCGCAAATGGCTACAGTGCCCGGTCTTTTTCTTACATCAACTTTTTCAAACCGCCCATCCGGCCGTTTCTTGAACATTGTCTCACTCCGGTGGTAGGTGACGTTAATAAAGGACGGCTTATGTTCCATCAGCGGGTCCAGGTGTTCATAAATAGCACTCATTCCTTTCCCCTTCAGAGGTGGTAATATTTCAAACGATATCAGTGTGTCCTGGGCCTGCTTTATGTGGTCTGTGACGGTCATTATTCTTGCTCTTAAATATCGTGCAAACATAAGAAGGGAGACGCCAATTACAAAGAGCAAAGCTCATTAAGCTGATAAAGTCATTAGGGTCATTAAGTCAGAAAGGTTATTAAAGTCATTAAAGTCATTTGGGTTATTAATCAGAAGGCAGCACTGGTCCCGGAATAACGGCGATACAATATGACCAATTGACTTAATGACTCACTGACTCAGTGACTCAAGGACTCACTGACTATATTGAATGACCATTTAATTGGGTAAATTGCATCGATGGTCACCCGGTTTCGAACTTTTTTTCTCAGGTTTGTTATAGTTCTGAACGTTGGACTGGCTGCAGTCTTTTTACTGGCCTGCCTGGCGCCATATCTTGATCCGAGAAAATGGTGGTTCATCTCGTGGCTTGGATTTATTTTCCCTGTTTTATTGTTATTGCTCTTCATGTCAGTTTTTTTCTGGGTGCTGTTTAAGCCGCGATATTCATTACTGTTGGTAATCGTATTGTTGATCGGATGGAAAAGTATCAGCGTTTTTTTTGCTTTTCATCTGCCACATGAATTCAACTATAAAAAACCGGCCGACGTATTACGAGTTGTCACCTGGAATGTTGCCCGGTTTATTGAAATAAAGAAGAATAACAACAACGGTAGCCAAACTCGTTTGAAAATGATGGAGCAGCTGCTGGACCAGGATGCGGATATCCTTTGCCTGCAGGAATTCCATTCTTCCGGGCTGAGCGATTACTACGACAACATAGGTTATATCATGAAGAAGTTGCGCTACCCCTATTTCTATTTCTCATTTGACTGGGATGGGCCAAAGCAATATTACAGCTCGATCATTTTTTCAAGGCTGCCAATCATTGACAGTGGTATTATGTACTATCCCAGTCCAAGTTTGCATGAGCCGCTGATACATGCGGATGTAAAATTCAATGATGACACAGTAAGGATCTTTACGACCCATCTGCAATCAGTCCAGTTCAAGAAAAGAGATTACGAAAGGATCAATGAAATAAAAAATTATGAAGACAGCCTTGTTTCCAATTCCAGGACTATTTTTTCAAAATTAAAAAGGGGGATGGAGCGACGCAGCATACAGGCAAACATTATAAAGGACCAGCTCGGGCAAAGCCCGCATCCCGTTATCTTTTGCGGTGATTTTAATGATGTGCCCAATTCCTATACATATTTTACAGTCCGCGGTAATATGCAGGACGCCTTCCTTGAAAAAGGAAGTGGTTTGGGGCGGTCTTTTACCTCTATATCACCCACGCTTCGGATCGATTATATTCTTGCTTCAAAGGATCTTTCGGTTTTGCAATTTGAAAGGATCAAGAAAAAATATTCTGACCATTATATGCTGGTCACCGATTTAAAATTAAACACCCACCCCTAAACAGGAGTATAGAACATTCCTTCCTAAAGCATAAACATTTATTTTTGCCAGATAAGTGTAAGTTTCGTGAAAAACATAAGTCAATTAACAGAAGTTGAAGCCAAATTGAAAAAGGTAAAGGATGATTGAAAGTAAAAATAACAAACTTGAGATGCGAAGCACCCCTTTAGGCGATGGGAACAGCGAATTAAGAGTTCAAAATTCACTGACACGACAAAAGGAAATTTTTAAGCCTCTTACTCCCGGCCATGTCGGTATGTACGTATGTGGCCCCACAGTGAGTGGTGAAAGTCATTTGGGTCATGCCCGGCCATACATAACATTTGATGTTATTTACCGCTACCTTGGTTATCTTGGGTACAAGGTTCGCTACGTCCGCAATATTACGGATGCGGGGCATTTCGAAGAAGAGGGCAGAGAAGCTGAAGACAAGATCTCAAAAAAAGCGGTGCTGGAAAAATTGGAACCAATGGAGCTTGTGCAGAAATACACAAACTTATACCATTGGGCAATGCAACAATTCAATTGCTTACCTCCTTCCATTGAGCCAACAGCGACAGGGCACATCGTAGAACAGATAAGCATGATCGAAAAAATTATTGCCGACGGCTATGGATACGTAGTAAATGGCTCGGTGTATTTTGACGTAGAAAAATATGCGGCCAGCCATGATTATGGAAAACTCAGCGGCCGGGTAATGGATGACCTGCTCGAGACAACGAGGGAATTGGAAGGGCAGGAAGAAAAACACAACAAAGCAGATTTTGCTTTGTGGAAGAATGCGTCGCCCGAACATATCATGCGATGGAAAAGTCCGTGGGGTGTTGGTTTCCCTGGTTGGCATATTGAATGTTCGGCAATGAGCGCAAAATACCTGGGTGAACAATTTGATATACATGGCGGCGGAATGGATCTTTTGTTTCCTCATCATGAAAGTGAAATTGCACAAAGCACGGTTTGCAACAAGATTGCTCCCGTTCGTTACTGGATACATAACAATATGATCACCATCAATGGGAAAAAGATGGGCAAGAGTTATAACAACGTCATCAAACTGACTGAATTGTTTAGCGGTGATCATCCGGCGCTTGAGAAAGCATATCACCCGATGGTGATCAGGTTTTTTATTTTACAAACTCATTACCGCAGTACACTAGATTTTAGTAATGAGGCATTACAGGCATCAGAAAAAGGATTAAAGAGATTGTGGGAGGCTTATGAGAATTTGGGAAAGCTACATGCTGCAAGCGACCTGCCTACCGGACAGGCAGGCGAGCTGCAAGCTGCGGATAAAGACCTTGATGAAAAGGTAAGGAAACTTATAGCTGAATTCGACGAATTCATGAATGACGATTTCAGCACAGCGAAAGTGTTGGCAAATATGTTTGAGCTCGCACCTGTTATCAACTCAATGAAAGATAAAACGATCCCCGTTTCTGCTTTGTCAGGCGGAACCTTTGCGCTGTTGCAGAAGCAAATGAAGATCTTCATCGAGGATATTTTTGGATTGAAAAGTATCACCGAAGCAGATAATGAAAAGCTCCGCGGAGTGATGCAACTGGTGATCGATATTCGCAAGGAAGCAAGAGGCAAAAAAGACTTTGCAACCAGCGACCGTATCCGTAATCAACTTCAACAACTGGGAATTTTGTTGAAGGATGAGAAAGATGGAAGTATCAGTTGGAGTATTGAATAGAACGACTTTTAGGATTGTGACGCATAGCGAGGGGTACTAGACTTGGCAACTGTTAAGACTTATTGGAATTCAATATTCCCTCTAATCCTTTTAAATCTTTCAAATCCTGGTTCTGCACCTTACTATCTCTCTCTTCCCTTTTGGTCCCGGAAGTTTTTCGACTATGAAACCCGCTGCCTGCATTGCTCTTCGTACATCGCCCTTGCTGCAATAGGTTACGAGGACTCCTTCCGGTTCGAGCAGAGCAAACATTTTTTCAAAGATCTCTTTTGTCCATAACTCAGGCTGGACGTTTGGCGCGAAAGCATCGAAATAGATCAAATCGAATTTTGTTTTGTGATCGAAGGACTGCAGCGTGTGATTTGATTTGTGCATTAAAAGGTATTCAGTAACTGCGAGACCTCTATTCCATTCGCATTGATGCATTCTTATAAAATCATTTTGCAGGTTTTTACGTCCCAGCCATTGACAATAATTCAATGACTGCACTTGTTCCTCGTCAAGGGGAAATGGCTCTAAAGCGACATAATAAATGCTATTTCTAGTTTTTTCGGCCTCGATCGCTGTAAGCAACGCATTCAATCCGGTGCCAAAACCTACTTCGAGAATGCTACATTGGTCTGATTTCACTAAGTGGTCCGATCTCAAACCGGCCTCAATAAAAACGTGCATCGACTCTCGGATAGCCCCATGAATGGAATGATAGGTGACATTCATGTCAGGAACACTGATCGAATGTGAGCCATCGCTCGTCAAAATTAGGTTTCTCTGCATCGAACAAAATTCTAAATTTATTTCCTCATAATCATTAACGAGTAAATCACAGTCATGGAATACATAGCACATCTATCCAAAGATCAACAATTAAAAAGGCTTATCGAGCAGCACGGGGCTCTTCAGTTAAGAAAGCAAAAGAATCTTTATTTATATCTCTGTTACTCGATCATGAGTCAGCAACTTTCTACGAAGGTGGCAACTATCATTCGTAAACGGTTTACTGACCTTTATGGTGGCGACCCCTCGCCCGCACAAATTGTCGAGACAGCATTTGAAAAACTGAGAGCGATCGGCTTGAGCAATGCCAAGGTGAATTATATTCAGAACGTTGCGAGATTCGAGATCGAAAAGGGAATGAATCATCAAAAGCTTTCCGCGATGAGCAACGAAGAAGTGATTGAATATTTGACACAGATAAAAGGCGTCGGGCGTTGGACAACAGAAATGTTACTGATGTTTGCACTTCGCCGGGAAGACGTCTTCGCTCTTGACGACCTCGGATTGCAACAGGCTGTGATAAAGCTCTATGACCTGAAGCACCGGAAGAAAAAGATCATGCTCAACCGGATATCAAAAATATCGGAACAATGGAGTCCCTACCGGACCTATGCTTCCATGTACTTGTGGAAATGGAAGGATAACTCTCCCATAACTGCAAAAAAGAATGGTAAAGGCAAATAAAATTCATCTATTGTTTTCGAGATCCTTTACGGCCAGCTTTAAAAGTTGTTCACCATCTTTTACAGACTGGACCAGTAGCAATAGAAACTCTTTGTCCATTTTTTTACCCGCTGAAGTTTGAAAGAATTTTATTAACTCTTCAACTTCATTTTCAGTAAAGGTTCGCCTGTAAATATTGACCAGGCTATTTTCAAGCAGCTTACTTGTTTTGCCAGTCGTGATATCTTCCGTCAATTTATTATAGAATTCTTTTGAATGAACCGTATCTTTTTGCTGTTCCTCCAGGATATTAAATTTCAAGATAGCTACTACACTAGGCCCTTTTTTTTCTCCTAAAAGCTGTTTTATCTTTTGCGTAAAGGTGTCGTTTGGCACAGAAGCAGTATCTGCTTTTAAAAAGTTCGCCGTGTCAAGTGCTTTCAATCTTAGGACAAAAGCGCTGTCGATTTGTGAAAAGGATAAAAAGGGGACTAGTACTACGGTTGTAAGGATAATGAGTTTCATATACTATTTTGTTGAATGGGCTTTTGTTTTTTGCTTTCTTCGAGGGTTACCTGCCTGTTGCAAAATGCTGTTGAGAACATCGGTGGGCAGATCTATGGATCAAACAGCATGGCCTTCATCCGGGAACGTTTTTCAATGATCAATGCAGGATGTTCAAATCGCTTTCCTTCAATGATGTCAAGATAAGGTTGTTTGTATTTTTTATGGACCCACAAGTAGCAAATCATTTTCTCCCTGAAAGAAGAAAAGGGCATTCCATATTCCATGCATTAACAACTTCCTTGTCCTGCGATAAAATGATCTCTCTCAATGCGAGTAAGCAACCTCTTGTTGGTTCGCCCTCCTGAAGATAAAAATTATCCAGTTCGGTGATGTCGAATATGCGACGGGTTTTCAAGATTCCAAAAACTTATCCTTCTTCTTGTTTTAAATCCTAATTTTCCGTAGAGCCTTATCGCGCCAAAATTAGTTTCGGCGACATGCAGATAGGGAATTTTATTCTCATCGAAGATCTTATGGGTGGTATGAGCGACGAGTTGCTTTGCAAAACCTTTCCCTGTCCACGACGGATGTGTAACGACTGCGCTTACTTCTGTGAAAGCATCCATCTTCATTCGTTCACCTGAGACGGCCACAAGTTTATTTTCTTTGACGATACCAAAATAATCACCCATTAGGTTTGTCTTTTGTCTGAAATAGCCGGGTTGCACTTCATTTACCAGCGCGGACAATGCATCTGCTGAACTATTATCCAGCTTTACTATTTTCTCCCCGGTAGTTGTTTCAATTCTTTTCTCCAGGGTCATTTGAAGGCAGACCAGCTCTTTTCTTAAGAAAATTTTCGAGGTGTACGTAGGCTTTTCACCTACAACAAAAAAATTATCAGTCAGTCTTGAATATTCATCTATTTGCGACGCGATATTATCATTTGCATTAAATCCTCCAAACGGACAATATGCGGGATCGTAGAACTTAATATTGGGGTAATTGAAAGAAATGTTCCTGTGCGTTTCTGATAAAGAATGCCAAACAGGGTTGTCTAATTTTTCATATTCCTGTTCATTTATGAGTCTATTTCTCAACTCGAAGAAAGTTAAAAATCAAAATATCATTCCCCGTAATCCTAATCCAGTGAGTATGTCAATTAATATGAAAATGCTGCTTATAATTAGCATGGTTCTTCCATGGTTTCTTGTCGCCTCATCATAGACAAAAACTCTGTTTCCATCAGGCAAAATTTTTTTCGCAGTTAAGTAAGCCAGACCGAAGAAGAATCCAAAGATTCCGCCGATTGAAAATATATAGCCTATAATTATCCAAAAGGTTGAACCTTTTTCTTGTTTTCCGATTTCTTTGATCCTTTCCCATCGAATTTTCGAAATATCTTTTTCTGATATACTTAGCCCTCGCTCCGTTAAAATTTTTTTTGCAACAAAAAAATCTTGTTTACTCCATTCGTCCGATTTATTTATTATCTCAAGAAGCTCGTTATTGGAAAAAGAATACAGATAATAGTCATCTCCAATTTTGTCCAGATTTTCCTCAATTTGTTTCTGAAGAACCTCATTTGCTTTTTTGAAATCTGAATTTTTTATTTTAAGATAGATTTTGTCTTCGGCATCCTCACCAATAATGACGCTATCGATGATCGGTTTTGCTTTAACAATTGTACAGTCAATATTATTTTTTGAAAAAATTTCTGCAAGGGAAGAAGCCTCCTCTTCGGAATGGAAGGATTGAAAGCTTACGTAGTCATTCATAAAGTTTATTTATTGGATGAATACTTTCTCAAACTTATCCAGGTAATCTTCTTCTATCCAGGCGCCCAGGCCTGGTGTCTCAGGAACTTTCACCACACCATTTTCATGGTAAGTCATTCCGCCGCTTACAGGGTCTTCAATAAACATCAGTGGCGTGTCAAAGTCGTAGTACATGATATTGTCGCTGCAAAGTGAAAGATGTGCAAAGGCGGTCATTCCCAATTTTGATTCTGTAAATCCTCCCACTTGCATCTTCATTTTTGCCTTGTCTGCAAATGAAATGATTTTTAATGCATCGAAAATCCCGCCCGATTTCCCAAGTTTTATATTTATCATATCACAGGCTTTTAACCCGATCAATCTTCTAGCATCGTGGTGATTGCAACAACTTTCATCGGCCATGATGGGTATAGGGCTTTTCTTTTTTACTTTCCGAAGGCGCATAAAATCCCAGCGCGGAATCGGCTCTTCGCAATACTGAATGTTGTATTGTTCTAGTTCTTTTAAGAGGGCAATCGCCGTTTTTACATCCCATCCCTGGTTGGCATCAATGCGCAGTGGAAGTTCATAGCCAATGGCTTCACGGATAAGATGGATCCTCTCCACGTCATTGTCTTTGTTATCACCGAGCTTTACTTTAAGTACAGGGAAACCCTGTTGTTTATACCTGGCTGCGTCATCTGCCATTTTTTGTGCTCCATTAAGACTTATTGTATAGTCCGTGGAGATGGTCTTGTTATTTTTTCCGCCCAAAAATTTATACAGAGGTAGTCCTGCATACTGGGAAGCAATATCATAAAGGGCCATGTCAAATGCACTCTTAATGCTGGTGTTTCCATAAATTATTTTATCCATTACCTGCAGACAAGCTTTTATGTCCAGTGCATTCTTTTCTTTCAGTGCTTTTGCGAAATATTGGCCAACGATAAAGCAAGTGTCAAGACTCTCTCCATTGATAGCCGTATATGGACTGCATTCTCCGTAACCCGTGTAGCCATCTGTCTTAATGACCACAATAATACTTTCTGCATTGTACTCGGCTCCGAGCGAAATAATAAAGGGTTCTTTTAAAGGAATGATCAGTTTGTATATGCCGATAGTTTTAATTGGTAATATTTTCTTTGCCATTATTTTTTCAAATATTAAAAAAGTATCCTGATACCTAATCCGATCATCCCTACAAGCGGTGCGTTATCATTTACAAAAAGATATTTGCTGGGATAGTCAGAAGTTGGGATCCAAACTTTTCCAGTCATGTACAAAAACACATCGCTGCCTAAAGGAACCTCCCAACCCAATCCGAGGTCAAGCGTCAGCCTTTTAAAATGGCCGCTACCATTTACGGGTTGCACGGGCGCATTGTACAAAGACGTATCGATGGAGGTTGAGTACTTATTCGTAACCCTGCCAAATATCAATCCGAGCCCGGTGATAGTATACAGATTGAATTTGATCTCCGCATCTGTTGTGCCGACGAAATAATGTTTGAAACCGAGAGAAACTTGCTGAAAGCGAATTTGCGCATGGTTATCAAAAGAAATTTGCTGAGGTGAAGTAGTGGAGTCTTTTGCGGTGGCAGATAGTTGATTTGTAAAATTCCCATAGGAGGAATAGCTCAACGACGCATAAGCACCGCCCTTCGTGGTAAAATGCCAGTCCGCCATGATGTTTTGACCAATGACCCAGAAGCGTTGATCCTTTTTAAAGCTTCGCAGGACCATGAAATCTGTCGAAGCACTGATCCGCGTTTGGGAAAAAGCAGGTTGCGACAAGGAACACGAAATAAACAGTAATATCAGTTCAACTTTTTTCAACGTATTGTATACAATGTTAAGTTAAATGATGAAAACGTCAAAGCCATAAAATAACGAAGCCATCCATGTCTAACAAAAGCATGAATGGCTTTTTGAAATTTCTTCTTGATGCTATTTAACAATCTTCAACTCCTTAATCACAGTTTGATCTCCTCCAACTTTGTCGATCGTCCAGAGCACAGCACGGATATCGACACAAATAGTGCGGTTCAGGTCTTTGTCATAAGCGATCTGGTGGCTCAGCGCTTCATAGTTTCCATCGAATGCAAGACCCAGTAACTCGCCTTTTGCATTTATTACCGGCGACCCGGAATTGCCACCCGTGATATCATTGTTGGTGATAAACGCAACGACAAGATCATTCTTGCCCTTATCGATATACTGACCAAAATCCTTTTTCTTCATCATGTCCAGGACCTTAGGATGAATGTCAAATTCATAATCATCGGGTATATATTTTTCAAGAAATCCCTTTGATGTGGTCACATAATCATAGTGAACAGCATCCCTTGGGTTGTAACCTTTCACGGTGCCAAAGCTCACTCTCATTGTGAATGTGGCATCGGGATACATCTTCTTCGCCTTCACCGTATCCATTTGCATGATCCCTTTCAGGTATAATCTTCCCAGTTCATTGTTTGTTGCATTGAATTGTTGAAAATAGGGGGCGTACTTGTTGTTGTAATTTTTTGTAAACGTGCTGGCGAAATTAAAAGCAGGATCCTGTTGAAGCTTATTTGCATCGGGATGAGCGATAAAATCGTTCCATCTAGTATCATCAAATATCATAGTCTTACTGAAAACATCTGCTGCAAATTTTTTGTAAGTAGCTTCATCTTTCAGGTCACCGTATTGATTCCTGAGCTCATTGTAAAAACTTGGTGGCTGTTGGTCCTGGGGAATATCTTCATAATACATTTTTATGACCGTTGCTAGTATGTTCTGGTCCGAAATTTTATTTTCCTCGCCCAGGAATTCTTTTCTGTAACTATTGGCCATATCAAGTGCCTTCTTTGCGTCGGCAGCCGTTGAATTTGTACCGACCAATGCTTTTTCTACTTGCAGCAGGCTGCCGGCAAACATGATCAGCGGGGATCCATAGATTCCTTCATTCATGTACACCCTGTGTTTTGAATAAGGACGCCATGCATCGTATGCTTTCTCCCAATCACTAAAAATGTTTTCATATTCAGGTTTCCCTTTTGCCCATGCTGCAAATTGCTGTTCTGCTTTTTTCTTTTGCCCGTACACATCGTATTTAATAAGTTCCTTGCTTTCACCGTCGAAAAATTTCCAATAATTGGCGATGCTCGCATACGAGGAAGCTAACTGCAATTTTGTAGCGGGATCTTTTTTCATTTCTGCGAACATATATTTCAAGCGCATGTCACGCAGCTTTACTAACGTTGGATTATTGATATCGATCTTTTGTTTCACACCATACGATGTTTCATAGCGGTTTGTTGATCCGGGGTAACCATAGATCATCGCATAGTCACCCTCTTTCACTCCCTTTATAGAAATCGGCAGGAACCATTTTGGTTTGAAAGGGATATTGGCTTCTGAATATTTAGCGGGCTTGCCACTCTTATCAGAATAAACGCGAAAAACAGCGAAGTCAATAGTGTGGCGAGGCCATTCCCAATTGTCTGTGTCACCTCCAAATTTGCCGAGGTTCTCCGGTGGGGCAACCACCAATCTTACATCTTTATAACGTTGATAGATGAAAACCAGGAACTGGTTCCCTTTGAACAATGGGCTTACTCTTGCCTCGATACTTTGAGCGGTATCGGAAAGTCTGCTGTTAATGCTCATAAGAACTTTTTGCTGACGCTGCACCCTGTCCATTCCTGTCAATCCCTGTAATGAGTCCATTACTTCCTTTGTCACGTCATCGATCCGCAACAGATACTGAACTGTTAAACCCTCTGCAGGAATTTCTTCGCCTCGTGATTTTGAATAAAAGCCATCACGGAGATAGTTATGATCAACCGTGCTTGCTGAGGCGATCACTTCATAGCCGCAATGGTGGTTGGTAAAAACCAATCCTTCGGGGCTTACCATCTCCCCAGTGCAACCACCGCCAAAAATGACGATCGCATCCTTCAGCGAAGGTTTATTAATGTTGTAAAGTTGTTCCTTCGTCAACTTTAGTCCCTTTTTTACCATGTCATTGTACACTTGCTGACCAAGGAGTAGCGGAAGCCACATTCCTTCATCAGCAAAGGACTTGAGGAAAAGAGCGAGCAGGAAAATAATTGTAATGAATAGTTTTCTCATGATTGTGTGATTTGTAAATGTGACAAACGTACTTTAATTTTTGCAATTGATATATGATATTGTGATAATAGGATTCCACGACATTGTGAAACTAAGAATGTTTTTAAGAATAAGAAGTTGCTTTACTTAAGTGAAAATATTCCAAACAAACACAAATCGTGCTTGAGACAAGATAACCACCTCCTCAATAAGTCCCCTGGTAAAAGTTAAAGAATAGGGATATTCACTTACCCTGCGACAACTTAGTGCGAAAGCTGTTCTTCATTCAAGACTTTCCATAAAAGATCTTTGAGAGCAGCAATATTTTTGTTGGTTACTGACGATATAAAAATGTGAGGGATATTCCGGGGTAATTCTTTTTCAACGGCTGCCATTAATTCATCGTCCAAAAGATCAGATTTACTAATGGCGATCACAAATTGCTTATGGAGTAGCTCAGCATTGTATTTTTTCAACTCATTGACCAGGATGTCAAACTCCCCTTTATGGTCTTTACTGTCAGCCGGAATTAAAAACAGCAAAACAGGATTGCGCTCAATATGACGAAGGAACCGATGACCTAATCCTTTTCCTTCAGCGGCTCCTTCAATAATACCCGGCAGATCTGCAATGCAAAAACTTTTCCCCCCATGGTATTCAACAATACCAAGGTTAGGTGTGATCGTTGTAAAAGCATAATCGGCTATTTTCGGTTTTGCTGCCGTGATGACGGACAGTAATGTTGATTTACCCGCATTCGGAAAGCCGACTAATCCAACATCGGCCAATACTTTTAATTCTAAGATTTTCCATCCTTCAACGCCTGCCAGGCCCGGTTGGGCATATTCAGGCGCCTGGTTAGTGGCAGATTTAAAATTAGTATTACCCAAACCACCCTTTCCGCCCTCTAACCAAATGGTCTCTTCCCCATCCTTTAATATCTCAACCTCTTTTTCCCCCGTTTCCTCATCAAGCGCAATAGTGCCAAGAGGAACTTCAATGATTATATCCTTTCCATCACGACCGGTTTTATTATTGCTGCTTCCGCCTTCGCCGTTCTCTGCCAGTACATTTTTATAATAGCGTAAGTGCAAAAGTGTCCAGAGGTTTTTGTTCCCTTTTAAAATAATATGAGCGCCTCTTCCGCCATCACCTCCATCCGGGCCACCAAATGCAGTCATCTTATTCCGCAAAAAATGCTTGCTGCCGGCGCCCCCATGTCCCGTTCTGCAAAAAATCCTTATTTGGTCAACGAAGTTGCTTTTCTCCACAAAATGTTTTAGCGGCAAAAGTAAGCTAACGGATATGATTGATAAATTCCTGTAACTAAACAAAGCAAGTCAAGCCTTTGGCAAAGTTTTTTCGGCATATACTGTTTAATATACACTTCCGAAATCGTCCAAATAAAATTTATATGATTAAGGGATTAAAAAAACTTCATGGCAGTGAGCCGGCCTGCAGGAAAAGATCAGATAGTGATCATTTAAAATTTGTAATCCATCAAAAAGATGATGAGCGTTTAAAGTTTGATTTCACATTAGAACTGAATGGTACTAAAAGTTGGGCAGTTCCTGAGGTACCTTCTATGGATCCCACAGAACAGCGCTATGCGCAGGAGGATGAGGTTGAACTTGAAAAAATCCTTGACGAAAGTTCAGAAACGGTTTTTGAAAAAGAGATAGAACAGACATGGGATAAGGGTAACTATATTCCTATTGATGACAAGGGAGAAATGTTATCCGAATACGAGGCACTTAAATGTTTGCAGGAAGGCGTGCTGAGATTCTTCCTGCAGGGTAAAAAATTGATCGGGGAATTTGTGTTAATGAGAAAGGGTATCAATGATTGGTTATTAATGAAGCGACATGATGAATTTGCTCTATACAATTACTACAGGTACGAGGTTGTTGAATAAATGCACCTCTGACTATTCTTTGTAGAATATCGTCTACATTCTAATGCCGTGGCCACTTACTTCCACAAGAAGCAATAAATATTTTCTTAACCCGCCTGAACGATTTTGTCGGGCAGGCACAAAAATCAAAGACTATGGCACGCAGGTCAGACAACAGAGGCTTTGCCTCAATGGATCCGGAGCGCAGGCGACGAATTGCCAGTGAAGGTGGCCGCTCTTCCCATGGCGGTCGCGGTAGGGACTATGAAGATGATTATGATCAGGATTATGACGAGGACTATGATGATGAAGACCAGGGAGTGAGCAACAGACGAGGATATACTGAAGACGAGGACGATAATTATGGTCGCAATCGGAGCAGGTCCAGGCATGAAGAAGATGAAGGTGATGACTATGACGGCAACCGGACCGGGGGCTATAGAAACGAAGATGACTATGAAGACACTGGGTATGAGGATGAAGACTACGAAGATGAGGACGATGATTATGGACGTGGAAGGGGCAGCAGCCGCGGCCGCGGCCGGGGAGAAAGAAGCAGCTCTTCGGGTAGAAGAAGTGATAATTCGAGACGTGGCTTTGGAAGCATGGATCCGCAGCAACAAAGGAGAATAGCAAGAATGGGAGGAGAAGCTACTTCAAGATCTCATGGTCGCGACTTTTATGAAGAAATAGGACGGGAAGGTGGCGAAGCGGTGCGCGATGAATATAGTCCTGATTTCTATTCACGGATCGGGAGAATGGGTGGAAGAGCACGTTGGGAAGAAGATGACGACTATGATAGCAGAGGCAGTCAAAGCAATCGGGGCGGACGAAGCTCTTACGGAAGCAGCCGAAGAACATCTTCATCGGGCAACGGAAGCAGTGGCAGAAGGTCAGAAGGAAGAAGTTCATCAGGTGGCACCGGAAGAAGTGGTTCTTCACGGAGCAGTTCTGGCAAAAGAGGATTTGGATCCATGCCTCGTGAAGAAGTCAGGAGAATAGCGCGCATGGGAGGTAAGGCATCACATGGACGAGGCAAAGGCCGAAGCAGTCGTGGCAGATAATTCTAAGCTGCACGGGAAAGAGGTTGATTCTTCGAGTCAACCTCTTTTGTTTTAAAAATCGACCTGGTATTTGTAATAAGATCTTTTTGAAGGACCTTTTGTGATCTGCTATAAACAAAAAGCGTTGGCCTTACGGGGTCAACGCTTTTGCGGTTCAGTTAAGATTGCTCTTTACTGGACCACTAATTTTTGAGTAAAGATTGCTTTACTATTAATGTCAGTCACCTTTACCAGATAAATACCTTGCGCTGTATTCTTCCTCAGGTTGATACTTTGCACCTGAATATCATTGAGAATATTAATTTTTTGCGTCATGACCAATTTGCCACTCACATCTGTCAGCTCAACTGTATAGTTACCGGGAACTAATTTATTAAACTGAAGTTTGAATTGACCAGTGCCTATATCTACCGGGTTGGGATAGAGTTGAACTGAATTCGAAAGAATTGATTGTTGTTGCTCGATCAATGCGAAGTCCGATGGCCTGCGGGTAGATAAGAAGTTACTATTCGCAAGATCAGACGTCAGATAAATTCCCTTTGGTGCATGGTAAGGAGTCGAGCTCCATGATTTTGGATCAACCAGGTACCACCCTTGTGCATACGACTGGCTGCCTGTTAATAATTTTCCGTCGTCGGTAACCGCGACTCCATTGATCGTGAAACCTTGCGGCAATCCTTTAATGGGTCCAAGCCATTTTGCCACCTTCGTATCGATATTGATCTTAAAAACACTGTTGTTTGCTGAAACGAGGTAAAGGTTGCCCTCGTCATCAGCCACCATATCGCCTCCCCAGCTGCTGCACCGGTTATGTATTGAGATACCAGTGTTACCGGGATCATCAACCAATGCCCCGAGCTGCTCGATCTTAAATTTCTTCCCTGTACTAAAACGGACAAAATTGTTTGCATCATTCGTCACTGCGTACCCATAGCCGTCCGGAGCGATCACCATGCGGGAGACAACGCCTCCATCATCCTTGTTTTTATTTTCATGGCCCGTAAAATACTGGCCGGTTACGTAATAAAGTTTCATTGTTTCCAGGTCAATATAGCGGAGCTGGTCAATGAACATCGGTGTAAAATAGAGACGATTATTTTTTCTATCGTATGCAATAGCTGCAACACCCGTGTTAAAGGGCAGGGAAGAATTATTGTTGCCATTATTGGCAACTATTAACTGTTTTGTCTGGGCGTCATAAGCTACCTGCTTAGGATTAACGCCGTTGAGTAATGCATCACTGTAAACACCTGTCTGCAGGTTAAGTTTTCGGAGCACAGTCCAACCGGCCGTGTTTTGATTTACATCGGTAATGGCGTATGCAAAGCGGTCCTGGGCACAAACAGAGACGGTCAAAAGAGTGATCCCCGAGGAAAGAAGAATAGAGTAGAAATTTTTTCTCATACACACAGTTTTTTGTTTTCTATGGGACATTTAAGTTACAAAGATTTCATGTTTCCATAGAATTATTTTTTATGAATGCGATGCTAAATTTGTAAACATTAAAAGAAACGATATGAGATGGCTTATCGTAGTTTTACTTTTCACTCTTCTTCGATCTGAAAGTTGTAAAAAACAGGGCGGTGTAAAACTCCCGCCGTGCATAGTCGAAAAGATAGAGGCAATCCAGCAGCAACCCAAATATAACCCGCCGGCAACGGTTTATCGTTATCTGTATGCAGGAAGCTATGTTTACCTTTTTAGTTCCAATTGTTGTGATCAATACAATTATCTCTACGACAGGGATTGTAATATAATATGCGCGCCCAGCGGTGGGTTTACAGGAAAAGGGGATGAACGGTGTTCAAATTTTAAAGAAGTGGCAACGGATGAAACCCTGGTTTGGAAAGATGAACGATAAGTCAAAGTTTCGAATCCCTATTTTTTATTTTATTCCATGTGTCATACAGACTTTCCTGCCGCGGCCGGTCAGCCGGGATCTCATGTAAAGGCTTACATGGCTTGAAAGATTCAAACATTTCGTTGGGCAATTGCTGATAAAGTTTTGTTCCCCGGGTTTTCCACGCTATCATTTCCTCGCTTACTTTTTTAATGATTTTTGCAGGATTGCCGACTACCAGGCTTCTTGCAGGGATCTTCTCCGCTTCTTTGAGAAAACTTAATGCCCCGACAATGCATTCGTCACCCAGTTCTACGTTGTCCATAATAACACTATTCATTCCGACCAGGCAGTTGGTACCGATTGTGGCGCCGTGTACGACAGCTCCATGCCCGATGTGAGAATACTGCTTCAATAAAACAGTTACACCGGGGAACATGTGGATGATACAATTTTCCTGCACGTTGCAACCATCCTCAATGATGATGCCGCCCCAATCTCCGCGTAGTGCAGCCCCGGGGCCGATATAGCAATTTTTTCCGATGATAACGTTGCCCGTAACGGCAGCTTGCGGATGGACGAACGAGGATTCATGAACCACAGGGAGGAAATCTTTAAATGAAAGAACATAATTATTTTTTCGGAACCCAAAGTTGGCCAAAAAGAAATAAATTTTTATTGGTGATTGTAAACAGAAACACTTCTTGTCCTGTTATTATGATTTAATAAAAATAAAAATTCCGGGCATTATTATTGCCGCCATTGGCTCCCACTAAGTGGGATTTACTTAATCTAAAACGACTATTATGAAGTACCGATATCTTGGGAGCACCGGCGAAAAATTGTCAGCTATTGGGTTAGGCTGTATGGGAATGAGCTTTGCTTATGGCCCTCGTAACGATGAAGAATCTATCGCCACTCTTCATAAGGCGCTTGAGTTGGGAATTAATTTTTGGGACACTGCAGATATGTATGGCTTTGGTCACAATGAAGAACTGATCTCAAAGGTTCTTGTGCCAAACCGCAGTAAGGTTTTTATTGCCACAAAATTTGGGTTCAGACTAAAAGACGATGGATCGGGGACTTATGTTGACGCTTCGCCGGCCTATATCACGGAGGAAGTTGAAAAGAGTTTAAAAAGATTGAAGGTCGATACGATCGATTTGTATTATGCACATCGGGTAGATCAGAAAATACCCATCGAGGAAACTGTGGGAGCGATGGCCAAACTCGTCAAAGAAGGAAAGGTTCGCTATCTCGGCTTATCAGAGGCTTCGGCGCGATCAATTCGAAGAGCGAGCGCTGTGCATCCCATTGCCGCATTGCAGAGTGAGTATTCTTTTTTGACAAGAGATCCTGAAGGTGAGATCCTGGACACGGTTCGTGATCTTGACATTGCATTTATCCCCTACAGTCCGCTGGCCAGAGGATTGGCAACTGCCACAGTGGACGACAAGGATCAGTTGGCGAAGGACGATTTCAGAAGAACGCTGCCCAGATTTGATGATGAACACTGGAAAAACAATAAGCAGTTGGTAGATGATTTTGCGGAGTTTGCTCATTCAAAAAATTCCACGCCAGCGCAGATAGCGTTGGCATGGGTGCTTGCCCAGGGTGATGATATGATCCCGATACCGGGTACAAAGCACCGGAAATACCTTGAAGAGAATGCGGCGGCGGTTGACATCACGCTTACTGAGGACGATCTTGACGAAATTGAAAACATTGTGAATAGCCATCCGAATGTTGGCAATCGTTATAGTGAGGGTTCTATGAAATTGGTGAATCAATAAGATGTTTTGGTCACGGCCTTGAGTAATTTCCTGCCTTCCGGCGGGCAGGTGATCATCCCTATTGTCGCTTGTACCGATTTGTTGCGATTACTTATTGTAACGGCCAGGAATTCTGGTGGACTTTTCTCAAACTAAATTTTTTCCTGTTCTGAAGCATGTTCCTTTAAACAGAGCGACTTGTTCATTTTTTTGGTTGGTCACGTGAATTAAGTAAACCCCTGTACTCCTGCCATTATGAATTTCTTCTGTTTCAGCGGTCAATACGTCGCCGATGTTTACAGCTTTTGTAAACGTAATTGTGACGTCCAAAGCAACCGATAAATTGTTCCTGTTGTTACAGGCGAATGCAAAGGCGCTATCGGCCAAAGAGAAGGGAATGCCACCATGAATAATCCCAAATCCATTGACCATTTCTTTGCGGATCGTCATTTTTATTTTGCTGTAGCCTTCTTTTACTTCCAATACTTCAACTCCCATCCACTGGCTAAAAAAATCATTTTCCATCATATGGGCGACGACAGCCTCATGTGTTGTTTCCATAATAATTTGTAATCATTAATTAATAATTATTGATTATCTACCGGTGAAATTTGGATTTCTTTTTTCCATGAATGCTTTCACTCCTTCCTTATAATCCTCAGTCTGAGCTGCTTTCATTTGGAAAATATCTTCCTGCTTTAATTGTTCTTCAAAACTTGCTGTCATGGATGAATTCAATACTCTTTTTGTATAGGCAAGTCCTTTCGTTGGCATTTGCGAAAGGAATTTTGCAATGTTCATCGCATTTTCAGAAAAAGTTTCATCCGGAAAAAATTTATAGATCATGCCCAGGCGTTCGGCCTCTTCTGCCGAAACTTTTTCACCGAGCATCATTAACGCAGATGCTTTTTGCCACCCGATCAATCGCGGCAATACATACGACCCACTGCTATCAGGGATCAAACCAATCTTTGAAAAGGCCTGGATAAAAGTGGCCGATCGTGCAGCTATGACTATATCACAACACAACGCAATATTAGCACCCGCGCCAGCAGCCACTCCATTTACGGCTGCTACCACCGGTTTTTCAAGCTGTCGAATTCTTTGTACGATCGGGTTGTAATGTTCGGATAATATCCTGTCAAATCCTCTTGCATTTGGTTCTGTTACCTCTGCAAGATCCTGCCCAGCGGAAAATCCTTTTCCCGCTCCCGTGACATAAACACACCTTACTTCATCGTCTTTGCAATCATCCAGTTTCTCCTGAATCAGCAACGCCATTTCTCGATTGAAGGCGTTTAATTTGTCGGCGCGATTGAGCGTAATGACACCGATCGCATCTTTTATTTCAAAAAGAACGGAAGACATGATTTCATTTTTAGCAGCAAAGTACGCAAACTTAGAGAGGGGACAGGATGTTGTCAGTCAGACCTGTATTTGAAAATACGTTTTTCGCCCGATATTGTGAAAATCGCAAGAGGGGATGAGCTATTAGCTAGTGACACTTGAAATAATCAAAAGCTTCCTTACAGTCGTCGCAAACGTATAAAGCTTTGCAGGCAGTGGAACCAAACTCACTCACGCGATGTGTATGCCACGAATTACAATGAGGGCACTGGATAGCTTCCTCGGCAAATAATTTGTCATTGCAAACCTGTTGTTTGGGAGTAGGCGGTGCAATGCCATAGTTTTTTAATTTCTGTTTGCCTGCTTCACCCATCCAGTCAGTTGTCCATGCGGGCGAAAGCACCTGCGTGATCTTTACATTTTTAAAACCTATTGTAGCTAGTGCAATGCGGATATTCACGTTGATGACATCCATGGCGGGGCAGCCAGAGTAAGTGGGAGTGATCATGATCTCAACATTCCCGTCTTGCTCTTTTACGTCACGAATGATTCCCATATCAATTACGGTGAGAACCGGTACTTCAGGATCCGTAACTGTTTCAAGAATGGATAATATTTTTTCTTTAGTTGATGCCTGCATAGATGAAACTTAAACCAATAAAATCATAGAATGCATGAAAGAATAGCCCATACCATAAGTTACGATTATTTTTTATGATGAAAGCGTGATAAGCACACCCCGCGATGCCTGCATTTATCATTCCCAAGGGTCCCTGCTGGAAATGATAGGATGCAAAGATGAGAGCACTTAAGATAAATGAAATTAAAGTTTTGTATTTTATGAAAATCTTTTCAAACCTGGTAAAGATAAATCCATGGAAGATGAGCTCTTCATAGAACCCCCCAACTACCAATGCAGCAACAAGTACAAGAATATAATTTAACAGATTGCCTTTTACAAAATCAAAGTCATGGAGATCGATCGTTTGGTTTGGAAGAAATTTTTGAATCAATGGCATCATCCCATATTGCAATGTGGCAAATAGAATAACAGCGGCGATCGCACCAAGCCAGATTGATCTTGATCGAAAATTTTTGAAGCTGAAGAAGATGTCTTTAAAATTCTCAGCCGTAACGTATTTTAAAAAAAGCCACACGATAATCAGTACGATCGGCACATAAGAAAAAAATGGAAAACCGCCATAATGCGGAAAGAAAAATGCAAATGCTATCAGGAATAGTGAAATGATCTTTTGGGTTACTGGAGGGAAATTTTGCATAATCAAATTACCAGGCTGAATCAGGGTACGTCCTTTGCATAAATTGCAACTCAGAGAGAATATTAGTGAGATTGGTCGTATGATTTCCTTCTTTGCCACCGGTTTGTTGAAAGATGTTTTGGGGATAAGGCAACCTTGCTTCACCGAATATTTCTTTCACTTTTTGCTCCCATTTGGATCTTAATGAAGAAGGATCAACTCCAAGAGCTTCCTTTGCGGCACTTTGCTCATAGCTTGCCGCTTCAAACAATTCGCCAGAGTACTGCCATAATTCATCAATAGCTTTCAGCATACGTTCATGACTTTCTTCCGTTCCATCTCCCAAACGTATGAGCCATTCACTGCTCCATCGCAAATGATAAGTAACTTCCTTCAATGATTTTTCTGCAATCGCTGCCAGCTGAGCATCGTTACTCCCTTGTAGCTCCTGATATAACAGATACTGATAGGCGCTAAAGATGAATTGCCGCAGAATTGTTTTAGCCCAATCGCCGTTTGATTGCTCTGCTAATAAGCAATTCCTGAATTCATGACTGTCTCTCAAATAAGCGAGGGTATCTTCCGAAGCGGCCCGGGTCTTCCCCTTACCTCCTCCGGAAGAGACGGATGATGATGAAGATTCATTTAATAATTGAGCAGCGTACTGGTAAAAATTTCTTGCCTGTCCAATAAGATCAAGCGCAATATTGGTGATAGCGATGTCCTGCTCCAGTACCGGTCCATGTCCGCACCACTCACTGTTGCGATGGCCGAGTATCAGGGCATCATCTGCCAGGTGAATAGTGTAATCGATTAAATAGGTTGACTTCAAAGTAAAAAAAATACTCAATGTTCAATTTTAAATTCTCAACGCGCAATCTGCATCTCAATGGACATTGAACATTGAGTATTGAGCATTGATTGTTCACATGTGCTTTACTTCATCCGGCAGGTCATAAAACGTTGGATGACGATAGACTTTATCTTCGGCAGGTTCATAAAAATTCTCTGCATCGTCAGGGTTGGAAGCATGAATATATTTTGATTCCACCACCCAAATGCTTATTCCTTCCATTCTCCTGGTATAAACGTCTCTTGCATTTTCGATTGCCATTTGTGCATCAGCGGCATGCAGGCTACCCATATGTTTATGATCTAATCCCTGCTTGCTGCGGATAAAAATTTCCCAAAGGGGCCAATCTGTTGCATGCCCCCCAGCCCCCTGAAGGGGGAGTTTGGAAGAGTCACTTGTTTCGTTGCTTCCGGATTTCTCATCGGGAATATCCCCGTAATAGAATTTTCTGATAAAATTCATTATAGAATGATTTTACAATTTCAGACCGCTTCTGAAAGCCCCTTTAGGGGTTGGGGTTTCAACTTCTTCTTTTCAGCATAAGCCTCCGCTGCTTCCCGCACCCACTTGCCTTCATCCCAGGCCTTTCTCCTTGCTTCCAGTCGCTCCTTATTGCAAGGACCATTTCCCTTCACGACATTCCAAAATTCATCCCAGTTGATCTCACCAAAATCATAATGCTCTCTTTGCCGATTCCATTTCAATTCAGAATCAGGTAGCGTCATTTCCAAAACTTTTGCCTGCTCGGCGATCATGTCTACAAAATTTTGTCTCAGCTCATCATTGCTTTTTCTCTTGATCTTCCATTTCATGCTTTGATCGCTGTGAGTGGACTCACTATCATGCGGGCCAAACATCATTAATGAAGGCCACCACCAACGATTGATCGCGTCCTGGCACATCTCTCTTTGTTTTTTTGTTCCTCTTGAAAGCACCAATAAAATTTCAAAACCCTGACGCTGGTGAAAACTTTCTTCTTTACAAATTCTTACCATCGCTCTCGCATATGGCCCATAAGACGCTCGCGTCAGCATTACCTGGTTTAGTATCGCCGCACCATCCACCAGCCAACCGATAGCTCCTATGTCAGCCCAGGTTAATGTGGGATAATTAAAAATAGAAGAATATTTTGCCCTTCCACTGTGAAGATCATTTATGGTTTGCTCTCTTGTTACACCTAAAGTTTCTGTGGCCGAATACAGGTATAAGCCATGACCCGCTTCATCCTGGACTTTCGCAAGAAGTATCGCCTTGCGTTTTAACGTGGGCGCACGAGTGATCCAATTTCCTTCCGGCAGCATTCCCACAATTTCACTGTGCGCATGCTGGCTGATCTGCCTGACAAGTGTCTGGCGATATTTTTCAGGCATCCAGTCCTTCGGCTCGACCTTTATTTCGGCTTCTATTTTTTCCTGGAATATTTTTTCAGTTTCCTGTACAGGCATAATCATTAGTTCAGCTACAAATTTACGAACTAATGCCAAAGCCTTATGCGGGTTACCATCCTGGTAAATTCTCCTTGTTTTTCAAACAATCGCTGCAGTAATGTGACTTGATTCATTGCTCGTATGTAATTATGCCCCGGATAAGAGGCGCCATAATATGTATCGTTATTCAAATGATCAGTAAGAAACCGGAGCGATTGCATATACGTCATAAACAAACCCGAATAAACAAAATGATCGATCTCTGCCTGGCTAAGCTCATTTCCCATTTCTTCCAGGTAGCCCCTCGCTATGGCATAAAAGAAATTTTCACGGACACTGATCTTGTCAAAATTTTTTTCTTCTTCACTAACAGGTGAAAGGTAAGTCCGCATCATATCTCCAACATCACTGATAAAATAACCCGGCATTACCGTGTCAAGGTCTATCACACAAATTCCTTTTTCATCTTTATCAAAAAGAACATTATTGATCTTTGTATCATGATGAGTTACTCGCAGTTTAAAATCTTTGTCGGAAATGATCTGCTGATATGTCGACAAAATATCATTATGAGAATAGAGATAATGAATTGTTTTTTCGGATTCGTTTACCCTTGACCGATTTCCCGAACTAACGGCTTCCTCAAATTGAGAATACCTGTAAGCCAGGTTATGAAAATCAGGAAGTGTTATTTTCAAATTCTCAACAGAAAAATCATTGAGCACCCGTGTAAATGATCCAAATTGTTTGGCTGCTTCGAAGGCTTGTTGCGGTGTTTGCGCAGTATCATGTGTGTGAGACTCTTTCACAAAGGGGAAAACCCTGAAATATCCCTCACCGGCGATATGCACCGTGCTTTCCCCGTCTTTTGTTTTTACAGGAGCGACAAAACAGTACTCGGGGTGATTTTTTTCAAGCCATGATGCAATCCCTGTAATGTTATCGGCAATGAATGAAGGCTGTTTGAAAACCTCGTGATTGATCCTTTGGAGTATATATTCTTTCGATTGGTCATTTATCTTCCATGTATTGTGGATCAAACCACTTCCGAACGATTGAACGGTTGCTGTATTACTTATACCATACAATGGCAGAACTTTCTCTAACATAGGTCCAGTCTTAATCAGGGACAAATTAAAGAAACAATTGCATGAATAAACGTGCAATCGTTTGCTACAAATATTCTTCCGGCACTCAGCTAAACTTGCGCAATATAAAGTTGACATTAAAAAATTTAAGCGCATGCCTGTTGTTGGGTTTGTTTTCTGCGGCCGGCATAGCCCGAAAAACGCGACGCAAAAATCAGGTGCCTCAATATGAATACGTGTGAGCGCATGAATTAACGCCGCAGGCGCGGTCGACTGGTGCCCTGATCCGAATGGAATAAAATTCAGTGTTTCTGTGTAGTCAGGCGCAATGCTTTAACTTAGTGCACGTAATTTCATGAAGAATTTATTTAGTGTTTTATTTTTCCTACTTGCCTGTCAGTCTTTGCTTGCTGCCGATAGCCTGGCAGTTAATTCTCCGGATAAAAAGATCGGGGTTGTCGTCTATAATAAAAATGGACTCAGATATTCAATAAAGTATGAAGGGCATCTAATTCTGCTTCCATCGAATATAGACATGCAACTGGTAAGCGGGAAAAAATTTTCTGATAATCTGCACGTTGCTAAAAAATCTATTCGGTCTTTTAATGGTAAGATAATTTCACCTGTCCCGGAAAAAAGAAAAGAGATCCCTGATGTGTACAATGAATTATCACTTCAGTTTAAAGAACCATTTACTCTTTTACTGAGGGTTTATAATGATGGCATCGCGTACCGTATTGTTACCCGCTTCAAAGATTCCATCATCATAAAAAATGAAACTGCAGAATTTGTTTTCCCCAAAAATAAAAAAGTTCTATTGGCTTTGTTTGAACCAAGAGACGGCGATCCTTTCATTACAAGCTTTGAAGAATTATACCAATTAAAACAAATGGATAGCCTGACCGAAAAGTCGATGGCGTTTTCACCGGTGTTAGTTGGTGAGGGTGACGAAGTGAAGATAGCTATCACGGAGTCTGATCTTGATGACTACCCGGGAATGTTTTTAAAGGGAACAAATAGAAATGCGTTACTGGGGACTTTTGCTCCTTATCCTTTGGAAGAGAAAATGACCACAGGTGAATTTCCCCAGGCTCTTGTAGCAAAAAGAGCGAAATACATTGCGAAGACAACAGGTACTCGAAGTTTTCCATGGAGGGTTTTGATGATTGCAGCAAATGACAGAGAACTTCCTTCCAATGATCTTGTGTACAGGCTGGCCTCCCCGTCGAAACTAAATGATGTTTCCTGGATACATCCAGGAAAGTGCACGGATGAGTGGATCATCGGCATTAATTTATTCAATGTCCCTTTTAAAACTGGCGTCAACACCGCATCATATAAATATTATATTGACTTCGCAAAACGATTTGGATTCGACCGCATCATGATGGATGCCGGGTGGAGTAATTACAAGAACCTGTTCGATATAAATCCTTCGATCAACATGGATACGATCGCGGCGTATGCAAAAAGCAAAGGCATCAGTATAAGTATGTGGACGCTTTGTTCAACGCTGGATAAACAATTAGACAGTGCGTTAGCTCAATTCAACAAGTGGGGGGTTGATTTTATAATGACCGATTTCATGGATAGGGATGATCAGCCCATGGTAAACTTTTATCATCGTATAGCAAAAGCCTGTGCTGATCATAAGATCATGATCATGTATCACGGTGCTTTTCCGCCGAAGGGGTTCAATCGCACCTGGCCCAATGCAATCACGCGTGAAAGTGTACTCGGTTCCGAATACAATATCTGGAGCGATAAACCGTCACCGGAGCACGATGTTACTCTTCCTTTCACACGCATGCTTTCCGGTTCACTGGATTATGAGCCGGGCATATTGGACAATGCCACAAAAGAACAATTCAGACCGATCAATCAAAAAGTGATGAGCCAGGGAACAAGATGTCACCAGTTAGCGATGTTTGTTGTATACGATAGCCCGATGCAAATTTTTTCCGGAAATCCATCACAGGGATATATGGAACCTCAATTCATGGAATTATTGGGAAGTTTGCCAACAACCTGGGACGAAACGAAAATTTTAGACGCAAAAGTTTCTGATTATATCATTACGGCAAGAAAAAAAGGAGAAGATTGGTACATCGCTGGTATGACTGATTGGACGCCGCGTGAGTTCAACTTGCAACTAGATTTTTTAGACAATGGACTTTACAAAGCGGAGCAATGCACAGACGGAGTAAATGCGGGAACTTATCCTTCAGATTACCTGATTCAAACATTTAACCTTGAGAAGACAGAACCACTGACAATAAGAATGGCACCAGGGGGTGGATTTTTGCTGAAGCTGGTAAGGAATTAAAATTGCTTCAGTCTGATTAAATACCGGCGACAGCATTTCATGATCCTGCACTGGGGAGTTCGTTACAATCCGTGCCTACCGGCAGGCTTCTATGAGCATAAGATCTGACAGCTGGTTGAGCTTTTTCGTTTTTGACACTAAGGTCGGCTTAACATAATTCACCCCACTGCGTGGGCCCTCCCCTCCCCCTCCTTCCAACCAGCCGTTTCATGTAATTTACCCAATGAAGGCTCAACCTCGCTTGCCCAAGGTCGCCTTATTGCTTATCGTGGGTGCCAGTTATTGGATGATGGTTCTCATGGGATACATCTCTGTCAGGATATCCGGCCTGCAAATGTTAAAACAAGAGATTGTAAATATCGCTATACAAAGAGTGAAGGCTACGGGAAAAACAACTTAATAAAGAAAGAAAAAAAACGAAAATTTTTGATAAAAGTCCTAACTTATTTCTGCTGATCAAAATATAAAGCAGCGGCTCCAAGCAGGCCACTATTTTCCAATTCTGAAACTTCAATCTTTAAATTCTTTACTGCATTTTGAAAGGCGAAACTTTGGAGAGACTGCCATAACGTTTTTGAGAAAAATGGGTAAGCGTGTCTTACTGATCCTCCCAAAATGATTAATTCCATATCCAATGCATACAAGATGGTCCTGATCGCATTTCCCAAATGAGTGCCCATTTCTTCATACATCTCTAGTGCCTTTGCATCTCCCTCTTTTGCTTTTTTGAAAACGGTTTCACCATCGGCGTTGTAAATATTTTTGAAGAACTGGCCACTCGCATAATATTCAACATATTTATCATGGTAGTCGATCATCCCGAATTCGCCCGCTCCTCCGTTCCTGCCGGCATATAATTTTTTATTGATAATGATCCCGCTACCAAGGCCCGTTCCAATTGTCAAACCGATCATTGAATCGAAACCCTTCCCTTTTCCAAAATAAAATTCACCCAACGCAAAACAGTTTGCATCGTTATTAATGAAAACCGGTAAATGATAACGGTCGTTAAGCAATTGACCCAATGGTACCTGTTTCCAGGAAGGAATATTTACTACATCATAAACGATTCCCTGTTCTGTATCCACAAGACCAGGGACACCGATCCCAATTGCTTTTATGGACGGACCGATCAACTTGTCTACCAGGGAGAACAAATCCTTCAAGACTTCATCAACGGAGCCCGAAGGATTTATTTTTTTTGAAACGATCGAAGATAAATTTTCTTCTGAAACAAGCCCGCCGCGTATATTCGTTCCTCCCAGGTCAATTCCAATGGTTTGACTATTCAATGTGCCATGATTTTAGATGCTGCATCTGAGTCCAAATAAATTCTTAATGCAGGGTGGTTACGTAATAAGGTGGCCGGTAAATTTTCGGAGATCTCTTCTTCAATTACTTTTTGAGTGATATCAGCTTTGTTTTTTCCGCTGATCACCACAATAAGATTGTTTGCATCTAACAGCGTAGTCACTCCAAGCGTTATACCCTGTGCAAGTTCTTTTTCTTCTTTAAAATATTTCTGGCCTACCTTTTTGGTTATCGGATGTAGGTCAATAACGTGTGAATGACTGTTTACGGACACGCCAGGTTCATTCATGCCTATGTGCCCATTCATTCCAAGACCAAGCACTGCTACGTCAATTCCACCCTGGTCCCGGATAAATTTTTCGATTCGCTGGCACTCTGCTTCAAGATCATTGGCCCGGCCATCAAAAAAGCAAATCCTTTCTTCTGGTATTTGTAAAGGGTTCAGAAGGGCCAGGTCCAAATGATGACGGCAGCTTCCTTCGTCTGCTGCGTTCATACCCACCCATTCATCCAATCCGAGAAAAAGCCAATTTTCGACATTGAGTTCTTTTTTGCGCACCCGCTCAATGATCTCTTTATATAATCCTTCGGGGCTGTGACCGGACGCGGCGCAGATCACAGGTCGTCTGCCTGACTGCATGAGCTGGATGACAGTTTCCGCAGCCTGCTTCGACATCTCAGAATAATTATCAGCTACAAAAATTTTCATACGACGTTAATTATTTTTTGAATTGTAGTACTGAACCATACAAGGCATATAAGAAATACAAGAAATATTACATGAACTTTAACGCTTTGTATGTCTTGCATGGTTCAAGAATTTCATTTTATCCATAGATCAACGGGTCGTTCAACTTTTGGCGTAAAGGGTAAACTGATCTTTTTGCCTTGGCCGGCAGATGCATAAGCCGCGTAAATAATTTCCAACACAGCTCTTCCATCTTCACCCGTTACCAGTGGTTGTTTGTTCTGTTGGACGCATTCAATGAAGTGTTTCAGCTCGTGAGGATAGCCCTGGTTAAACGCTTCTTCGAATACAGTGAAACTCCATCCTACTGTAGTATCTGCTTTTTCCATGGCATAGCCATAACCATGTTTGCTGTATGTGATCGCTGAATTTCCCATAAAAAGATCAGCGTACATCACCCCTCCGGTGCCATACACTTCACATCGATCATCCATGCCGCCGTGTTTTGCCCAACTATCTTCAGCGATCGCCGTCACTCCATTTTCAAATTCAATAATAACAATTGAATTGTCTTCGCCTTTTGTGCGATCATTGTGGAGTACTGTTGCCATACTCGCATATACCGATTTTGCTTTTGCATTGCTGAGCATCCAGCGGAACCACCCAAGTGCATGACAACCCATGTCCATCATAACTCCACCGCCCGAAAATTTTATATCATAGAACCAATCAGTATGTGGTCCTGAATGTTTTTCCGATTGCTTCAACATGTAGATCTTTCCGATTGCTCCTTCGTTCACCATCTGTCGTACTCTTTCATATTTCGGAGCAAAACAAAGTTCTTCGGCATACATTAATTTCACTCCGGCTTTTTTACATGCAGCGATCATGGCATCCGCTTCCTCGAGTGTCACTGCCAGCGGTTTTTCAATGATCACATGTTTGCCTGCGGCAGCCGCCTTTACTGTAGCGTCTGCATGCAAGTAATTGGGTAAGCAAACATCTACTACCTCACACCCCGAGTCATTGATCGCTTTGTCAATATCATCGTACCATTTGGAAATTTTATATTTCTCAGCAAAGGCTTTCGCCTTGTCGATCTTTCTTGCATATACAGCAACCACGTCCGATTCAGGAACAAAGCGGTGATAACTTTCCATGTGAATGTCAGTGATAAAGCCCGCCCCGAGAATAGCAACCTTTGTTCTTTGCATGATGTAAAAATGAAAATGGAAAGTAGAACTTTTTGGAAGGAAATAAAAAAATAAGCGAATTATTTTCAACTAGTCTTATTAAGACTTGTTTCCTTATACAAAAATTTATAACAACAAACTCAGATTGGCTTTTGGATAACCAGTTAGTAATATTGATCGCGCTGTATAAAGAGGAAGAAGTTAGATTGGGAGCTTTCATAAAGCAATGCTTAGAAGATGTAGAAGGTCCTGGTTATCTTTTAGCAAATTATCATCAACGGGCATTATTTCAAGTACAGGAAACCCTTCGGGTACGGCACAATTATGAAGATGAATTTTTTGAAGAAAAGGATCGACTTTCAAGAAGTATATCACGGTTTGAAACGCTGTTTGAAAATAATAAATCACAATTTTTAAAAGAACGTTTACAGGAATTAAGGGCTAAGCTTGATCAATTAAACTCTACTCCAAAAACAAACAGTTCTGGTCAAGAAGAAAATATTTTAGAAAATGCACTAGCAGATTTAGTTTATAGAAGAATAAAAAAGTTCAAATTAATTCTCGATAGATCCAAAAACTTCTATTTAGAGTTTTCAGGTTCAAAAAAAGCCATTAAAATAGTAGTGCCGAATGTAAAACTTCATATTAAAGAGGATACTTTTTATGATTCTCAATTGAGAATTCTTCAAAAGATCGGATTTGAATTGACTAATGGAAACAGGCTCGAAATATTATTTATCATTGAAGGCGAAACGACTATTGAGAGGATAAAGTTTCTTCTTGTCAAATTGTTCTTCAAAGTGTTTTATTATAAATCCTTTCAGAATGAAAGTTATATAGAGTTTCAGAATTAAGTCTGCTGACGATTGGTTCCTAAAGGCCGCATTTTGTGTTAGAGGGGATTTAGCCACCGGTCATCGGAAAACCTGGATTCGATTCACAATGCTTTTTATACTCATTTTATATCAAAATCTACAACCACTCTTTGCGTTTTTGGATGGGATTGACAGGTTAAGATATAGCCCTGCTCAATCTCTTCATGTTCCAATCCCCAATGAACTTCCATATCCACTTCACCTTCGACTAATTTCGCCTTGCAAGTGCAGCATACTCCCCCCTTGCAGGAAAATGGAAGGTCAGCACCCTGCCTAAGCGCCGCGTCCAGGATTGGTTGAGCATTAAATCCAAGGTCGAAATCAAATGTTATTCCATCAAGCTTTACCGAGATCTTGCTTACCGGACCTTCTTCTTTGGTCTTTGACGTTTGACGTTTGACGTTTGACTTTTGAGTTTCTCCCGGGGTAGTGAATAGTTCGAAATGCACTTTCGACCTTTCTATAGAAACCTCCAAGAAATCTTTTACGGAAAAGATCATTTCTTCCGGTCCGCAGATAAAAAACTCATCAGTGTTTTTATAATCGACCAGTTTACTTAATTCACTCAATTTATTTGTGTCAATTCTTCCGCTGTTGATAGGCGCGCCTGTCCTTTCGCGACTTAAAATATGAATAATGCGAAAACGATCGATGAATTTATCTTTTAACCCTTCCAGTTCTTCTTTGAAAATGATAGAGCTTTTATTGCGGTTGCCATATACCAATGTGAATTGACTTTTTGGTTCCGTTCTCAGAGTTGTCTTGATAATTGATATCACCGGCGTAATGCCACTGCCAGCAGCAAAGGCCACATAATTCTTTCTTTGTTGCGGGTCGAGAGTAGTATAAAACTTCCCGACCGGTGGCATGACTTCGAGCACATCTCCTTTTTTTAATCGCTCATTCGCGAAGCTTGAGAATAAACCGCCTTCCTGTTTTTTGATTGCCACTCTCCATTCATTATCGAGTGGAGAGGCGCAAATGGAGTATGTTCTTCTCACTTCTTCATTGTTGAGGAATGTCCTCATCGTAAGGCTCTGTCCTTGCTTGAATGCAAAATCTTTTTTTGCCTCTTCGGGAATATCAAACAGTACAGAAACGCATTCCGGCGTTTCTCTTTTTACTTCTTTTACAACAAGCTTGTGAAAGTGAATTGACATGCTCAAAGGTAGAATTCAGAATACAGAATATAGAATTCAGAATAAAGCATTCTTCCAATCGAAAATTCTGCATTCTCATGACTGTAAGCCGGTGATCAGGTGAGTCACCATATTATCTTCCATTTGCTGGGGAGAATATTTTTTTTGACTGCGGTGCCAGAATTCAAGACCGCGCACAGCAGAAAGAATGGTAAGAACAGCTACGTAGGGAATCACGGGTTTCATCTCTTTATTTTTTATTCCCTCGCCAACGATCGCCTCGAGTCTTTGTACATAATTCCGGCGCTGGTTAATAAAATTGGCGAGGTGAGGTTCTGAAAGATGGATCCATTCATGCGTCATCACATGATATTCTTCAAACCTGTTTAGCATCATTTGCACGTGAAAGCGAATAACCTCTTCAATTTTTTTCAATGAAGATTTCCCTTCAGCATCCACTTCATCCAATTGAAGATTGCATTCGGCTGCTGCATGAAAAATGATCTCCTGTAAAATTTCTGATTTTGATTTAATGTGATTATACAGGCTGGCCGCTTCAATGCCCACGGTTTCCGCAAGGTCCCGCATAGAGGAAGCAGCGAAACCTTTGTCCTTGAACATGGTTGCTGCCCTGATTAAGATAACTTCCCTCTTTGACGATTTGCGCCTCAGTGGTTGAGCCATAATCAAAGATAATGAATAGTGAATACTGTGTAATGAGTGGCATCCTGATTGCGAAAATCGCCCCTTTCTGATAAGAGATGCTTTAATTTCTCAATTACTGTCTATTTTCGCCCCGTTTTTTAATGACCCTCTAAAATTATATAAGATGTCCCTCATCGTCGTAGGCACAATGGCTTTTGATGCAATTGAAACTCCTTTTGGAAAAATTGATAAAATTGTAGGCGGCTCTGCTACATATGTCGCGTACGCTGCCAGCAATTTTATTCAACCAATTAACCAGGTTTCAATAATTGGTTGTGACTTCCCCGAAGAAGAAATGGCGGAGCTCAGGGCACGCGGAGTGGTGTTGGATGGTGTCGAGATCATAAAGGACAAAAAGTCTTTTTTCTGGAGCGGACGTTATCGCGAGGATATGAATAGTCGTGATACACTAATAACCGACTTGAATGTTCTTGCCGATTTTAATCCGAAGTTACCCAGGAGCTATGTGAATTCAGAATTTGTAATGCTGGGTAACCTGCAGCCCACTGTACAGATGAATGTGATAAAGCAATTAAAAAAGCCGAAGCTGATCGTGATGGATACAATGAATTACTGGATGGAAGCGGCAATGCCTGAGCTTGAGAAAGTATTAAAACAGGTGGATGCACTCTTGATCAATGATGCCGAAGCCAGGCAATTAAGTGGGCAGTATTCATTGGTAAAAGCTGCAAAAACAATTCTAAAAATGGGTCCAAAATTTTTGATAGTGAAAAAGGGGGAACATGGTGCCTTGCTTTTTCATGCTGATAAAGTTTTCTTTGCTCCGGCTCTCCCGTTAGAGGAAGTATTTGACCCGACGGGTGCCGGCGATACCTTTGCAGGAGGTTTTATGGGACACATGGCAAGAACAAAAGACGTATCATTTGAAAATATGAAAACAGCCATCATTGTTGGCAGCGCCATGGCAAGCTTTTGTGTCGAAAAATTTGGTCCAAACAGGCTCAAAGAAATTTCCAAAGAAGACATAAACAAACGCCTTCAGCAGTTTCGCGAACTGGTAAATTTTGATATAGAGATCAGGTAATAACAGTTTAATGACTTATCCGGATATATAAACCCAAACTTATTTTAAATACATTGTGCTTTTCGTGGACCTTTGTCTCTTCGTGGCCCTGCACTCTTGAATAAAATAGACACAAAGCTCACAAAGAATCACAAAGGTTGCTACAAATCGTATAGGTCATTTGACTTTTTAGTTTTTTCAGGAAAGCTTGTCAAATTTTTTTCATGACCGCATCTTTCACACAGTCATTCGTCTTTCTGTTGGTAGGTATTGCAGTCGTTATTTTACTCACCGCCAGGTATCGTGTACATGCTTTTTTTGCCCTGTTGATCGCTTGCTTTATTGTCGGAGTTGGAGTTCAATTGCCGTTTGCATCGATTCTTACTGCTATTAAGGAAGGGTTCGGTCGTATCATGCAATCTCTTGGATTTATTATTGTACTCGGAACTACACTGGGAGTTTTGTTAGAACACAGCGGCTCTACAAGAGTAATGGCAAATTATATTATCAAACAAACAGGCGAACGAAAGGCATCATGGGCGATGAGTATTGCTGGATTCATTGTGGGCTTACCGGTTTTTTGTGATTCAGGTTATATCGTGATGAGTGGATTGAATCAATCGCTTGCTAAACGGACGGGGATCTCTGTTGTGACGATGGCTATATCACTGGCCACGGGGTTATATTCTGTGCACTGCCTAATCCCTCCTCATCCCGGCGCGACGGCAGCCGCAGCTGCGTTAAGTGTTGATCTCGGGAAGTTAATTTTGATCGGAACCGCGATGGCAATACCCGGGATGATCATAGGTCATGTATGGTCACATTACGCAGGCAAAAAATTACCACATGTCGCAGCTACCGGTGAGCACATAGATCATGGACCAGCGCCATCAGTGATCAAGGCTTTTCTTCCTGTCATTGTTCCCATCGTTCTCATCACAATTAATTCGCTTTTTGTTATTGAAAAAAATAACGATTCTTTTTTACAGAAAATATTTTCAGTGTTAGGCGAACCGATTATTGCATTGGCGGTCGGCGTGATATTGGTGTTCGCTAACTTTCATAAGCTGACAAAACCACACGTAAGCAAACTATTACAGGAAAGTGCTGAAAAAGCGGGAGGGATCCTGGTGATTATCGGTGCAGGAGGTGCTTTTGGTGCTGTACTGGCTGCGGCAAGGATCGGTGAACAATTTAGCGATGCGATCGATCTGCATGCGATGGGCATCTTTTTCCCTTTCTTACTTACATTTATTCTAAAGACCGCCCAAGGCTCTTCCACAGTTGCCATTATTACTGCCTCGTCAATTGTTTTGCCATTGCTGCCGGCATTGGGCCTGGATTCCGAGAGAGGAAGATTGCTTTCGGTCTTGTCAATGGGAGCAGGTTCTATGATGATCTCTCATGCAAATGATGCTTATTTCTGGGTGATATCAAAATTTTCAGGATTGGAAATGAAGGCGATGCTAAGAACGTATTCTGTCGCCACCGTTTTGATGGGAACTGCTACCATTATGATAGTTTATATTTTGTCATTGTTGTTATTATAATCCATGCGAATTCTTGTTGCGCCGAATGCATTTAAAAATAGTTTGCCGGCTGTCAATGTTGCCGACGCGATCAGGAAAGGATTGGAAGAAAGTAAACTGGACGCCAACATTGATTGCTTTCCCGTTGGCGATGGCGGGGATGGCACAGCAGAGTTATTATTGGAATACCATAATGGTAGCAAAATTGTAACGACTGTGCACGATCCACTGATGAGAAAAATTTCTTCGTCATTTGGATTGATGGAAGCTGGCAAGACGGCGGTCATTGAAATGGCAAATGCCTCAGGTTTAAGATTACTTCAATCAAACGAACTCGATCCCTTGCATACTAGTTCTTTTGGAACGGGAGAACTGATCGTAAAGGCACTGGACAAAGGAGTGAACAAGATCATTATGTGCATCGGTGGAAGTGCAACCGTTGATGGGGCAGTTGGATCATTGCACGCACTGGGTTTTCGGTTCTTAAATAAATATGGAAACGAATTGACCGGGATGCCTGAAACCCTTGTTGATTTAGAAACAATTGATTTTTCCACAGTGGATGAGAGGGTGAAGAAATGCAAAATAGTCGTGCTTTGTGATGTAGAAAATGTTTTGTTGGGAAAAGAAGGCGCTGCTGCCGTGTTTGGTCCACAAAAAGGAGCTAGCCCCGATGATGTAAAAAAGCTGGAAGCGTCACTGACGAAACTGGCTGACGTTATTCTTAGACAAACAGGTCAGGACATTACGATGATAAAAAGCGGAGGAGCTGCCGGAGGAATGGCGGCTGGCTTAGGGGCTTTGCTGCACGCAGAACTTGTAAACGGGATCGACTACTTTCTCTCGCTTACCAGGTTCGATGAGGTGGTAAAGGACAAAAACATTGTTATTACAGGAGAAGGGAGCATTGACCTACAAACGTTGCAG
>Ga0070684_100000216_pt1 | contig 40342 bp, 40 predicted proteins | sample KBSC723LmetaG_FD_65653 | JGI IMG/M metagenome (GOLD analysis project Ga0070684, IMG submission 65653) | Corn rhizosphere microbial communities from Kellogg Biological Station, Michigan, USA - KBS C7.2-3L metaG | ecosystem: Host-associated > Plants > Roots > Rhizosphere ...
GCTCATGTTCTCGGAGCCGGAGCCCTTGGGCACGCACTTCACGTCCATGCCGTCCCAGTCGGGGACGAACTCCCAGTGGATGTGGGGGATCCGGTGGCCCGTGTTGTCGCCGGTCGGCTTGCGGGTCAGGGTGTGCACCGTGTTCGAGCGCAGGGGATGCTCGAGGGTGGCCCGCCGGGTGCCCTGGCGCAGTGCGGCCTCGATCCGCGCCGGATGCAGGGGGAAGCGCTCGCCCAGCCGCACGTAGTAGACGGCGATGCCGGTGTCCTGGCAGACCAGGTTCTTGCTCTCGTCGGCCACCGCCACGTTGGTGTTGATGGTCTGCAGGATCTTCTTGCCGACCTTGTGCGTCTCGCGCTCCATCGCCCCGCGCAGCGCGTCGCGCAGGTCCTGGGGGATGTCCTTGAGCGCCCACACGTAGAGGTGTGCGCCGACGTCCTCGACGATCTTCGACAGGTTGGTCTCGACGGCGGTGCTCAAGCGGGTCCTTTCAGCGGGAGATCTGGGCGGCCGCGCGGCCGGCGCGGCGCCCGAAGACGGTGCAGTCGAGCAGCGAGTTGCCCATCATTCGATTGCGGCCGTGGACGCCGCCGGTGATCTCGCCGGCCGCGTAGACGCCCTCGACGGTGGTACGCCCGTCCCGGTCGATCACCAGGCCGCCGTTCTGGTAGTGAAGCACCGGATAGGTGAGGATGGGCTCGCTCAGCGGGTCGACGCCGGCCGCGCGGTAGCGGCGCATCATGTAGGGCAGCACCTGCTCGGCGATCTCGGGCTCGATCGGGCGCGTGTCCAGCAGCACGGCCGGGCGGCCGTCGGGGGTCTCCAGCCCGCGGCCCTCGGCGCACTCCCTGACGATCGCCTCGGCCACCGTGTCGCGGGGGGCGAGCTCCTCCACGAACCGCTCGCCGTCGGCGTTCACCAGCAGCGCGCCGTAGCTGCGGGTGGTCTCGGGAATCGAGTACCCCTTCAGCGGGGGCGGCCAGGCGCCGCCATTCGGGTGGTGCTGGAGCGAGTCCTCGTCGCGGGCGGCCGCCCCCAGGCGCTTGGCGATCTCGGCCACCTCGCCGGTCGACCCCGGCTGGTTGGTGGTCAGCACGCCGACTCGGTGCGCCTCGGCGTAGCACCGGCCGCCCGCGGCCAGCACCACGGCGGCGGCGTCGATCACGCGGCGGTCGCCCCCAGCGTCCACTGTGGCGCGGATGTGGCCGTTGGGACGTTCGAGCTCCAGCAGGGCGGTGTGCCCGTGGATCTCGACGCCCTCGGCGGCGAGCGCCGCGCGCAGAGCGCGAACGATGGCGTGGCCGGTGCGGTCGCCCACCTGCAGCAGCCGCTTGGCCGAAGCGCCGCCGCAGCGGGCCAGACGGTAGCCGTCACCCTCGCGCGAGAACTCGACGCCGAGCCCCTCCAGCCAGGAGATCGCCTCCGGCGCTTCGCCGGTCAGCACCGACACCAGCTCCATGTCGGCGGTGTCGTGAGAGGAGCGGAAGACGTCCTGCGCGTGCTGCTCGGGCGAGTCGTCGCTGCCGATGGCCGACTGGATCCCGCCCTGCGCCTTGGCGGTGTTGCAGGACGCCGGCGAGCCCTTGGTGACCAGCGTCACCCGGGCGCCGGTCCGCGCGGCAGCCCAGGCGGCCGACAGACCGGCTCCGCCGCTGCCCACGACCAGCACGTCGGTCTTGGAGGCCAATGCGCTCATCGACCCCCATTCTACAGAAGAATGCCTAATCCGATAAATAAGTCTGGCTTATGTGAACGATCTCGTCGAGATCGCCAACAGCCGGCTCCCAGGGCAGTTTCAGCGGGTCGTCCGGGTAGCGCGGGATGACGTGCACGTGGTAATGGAACACGGTCTGCCAGGCATCGGCGCCGTTCGACTGCATGATCGACACCCCGGTCGCTCCCAGCCGGTCGACGGCCATGCCGGCGATCCGCTTGGCGACGATTGCGCAGTGGGCGATGTCATCGTCGGCGATGTCGCCGATGCCCGCCGAATGGCGCCGGGGGATGACCAGCGCGTGGCCGCGAGTCGCCGGCGCGATGTCCATGATCGCGATCGACCGCTCGTCCTCGTGGATCCGGCTGGACGGGAGTTCGCCGGCGACGATCTTGCAAAAAAGACACTCCGCCATGCGCCCATTCTGTCACGCCGCGCGTATTCGAACCCGGTACCGAACCAGGTTCCGCCCGGCCCACCGCCGGCGCCGATCGGCCCAACCAAGCGGCGCGGGCCGGAATGAACCGGGTACCTCACCCGGTTCCGAACCGGGTACGGCACCCGGTTCCCCCGCCAGGTAGCCTCGCCGGGTGGCATCGATCACGTACTGTCTGGTGCACGGCGCATGGCACGGTGCCTGGTGCTGGGAGGAGCTGGTTCCAGAGCTGCGGGCGCGGGGGTGCGCAGTGGTGGTGCCCGACCTGCGCTGCGACGACCCCGGCGCGGGGCTCGAGCTGTATGCCGGGACCGTCATCGCCGCAGTCGAGGAGGCGGGCGCCCCGTGGCGGGACGTGGTGGTGGTCGGCCACTCGTTCGGCGGCGTCACGCTGCCGGTGGTCGGGGCTGCCAGGCCGGTCAGGCGGCTGGTGTATCTGGCCGCGCTCGTGCCCTGGCCGGGCAGGCCGATGACCGAGCGGTTCGCCGCCGAGGAGGACATCTTCACGCCGGGTTGGGGCGTGGGCATCGTGAAGGACGAGCTCGGCCGGTCGCTGTGGGTCGACCCGGCGGTTGCAGCCGAGCGGCTCTACAACCGCTGCACCCCGCGCCAGGCGAGCGAGGCGTTCGCCCGCCTGCGGCCGCAGGGCCAGACCGCGGCCCATGACCGGCCGGCGGTGAGGACGCTCACCGGCGTGCCGAGGGCCTCGATCGTCTGCCGCGACGACCGGTGCATCAACCCGGAATGGTCGCGGCGGGTCGCGCTCGAGGAGCTCGGCGTGGGGCCGATCGAGCTCGACGCCGATCACTCGCCGTTTCTCTCCCGCCCGGCCGACCTGGCCGAGACGTTGCTCGCCCTGGAACAGGAATGACGCTGATGGCGCGACCCCGCCGGTAGACTGCCCCGCCATGCGAGTCCTGATCACGGGCGGAGCGGGATTCATCGGCTCACACCTCGGCGACGCGCTCCTGCGCGCCGGTCACAGCGTTCGCGCGCTGGACAACCTCGATCCCCAGGTGCATCCGGGGGGCGAGCGACCCGGTTACCTGAGCTCCGAGATCGAGCTGCAGGTCGGCGACGTGCGCGACCATGCCGCGGTGGCCCGTGCCCTCGACGGAATCGACACGGTCGTCCACTTCGCGGCCGCGGTCGGCGTCGGCCAGTCGATGTACGAGATCGAGAAGTACACGTCGATCAACGCCATCGGCGCCGCCGTCGTGCTCGAGGAGATCGCCAAGGTGCGCGACCGGCTGGGCCGGATGCTGGTCGCGTCATCGATGTCGATCTACGGTGAGGGCCGCTACCGCTGTCCGACTCACGGTCTGGTCGCGCCCCAGGTGCGAAGCGACGAGCAGCTCGACCGCCGCGAATGGGAGCTGCGCTGCGACGACTGCGGCCAGGAGCTGGAGCCGCTGCCCACCGGCGAGGACAAGCCGATCTGGCCGATGTCCATCTACGCGGTCGGCAAGCGCGATCATGAGGAGATGTTCCTGTCGATCGGCCGGGCCCACCGCCTGCCCACCGTGGCCATGCGCTTCTTCAACGTCTACGGCGACCGCCAGTCGCTCTCGAACCCGTACACGGGCGTGGCGGCGATCTTCGGCGGGCGGCTGCTGAACGACAACGCGCCGCTGGTCTTCGAGGACGGTCTCCAGAGCCGCGACTTCATCCACGTGTCCGACATCGCAGTGGGGTGCATCACGGCCCTCGAGTCGGGCGGCGCCGACTACCGCGCCGTCAATCTCGGCACCGGCGTGCCCACGACCATCCTCGACGTCGCCCGCGAGCTGGCCAGTGGCCTGGGCAAGGAGCAGCTGAAGCCCGAGATCGTCAACAAGTTCCGTGCCGGCGACATCCGCCACTGCGTCGCCGACATCGCGCTCGCCGAGCGCACACTGGGTTTCGCTCCGAAGGTGCGGTTCGCCGACGGCATGCGCGAGCTGCTCGGCTGGGTCGCAAACCAGCAGGCCACCGACTCGGTGGATGCTGCGGCGGGCCAGCTTGAGGCCGCCGGCCTCACCCGGTGAGCGCCGGCGCCGACATCTCGGTCTCCCTGGTCAACACCGACAACCGGGAGCTTCTGCTGGGGTGCCTGCGATCGCTGGCGGGCGCCGCCCGCGAGATCTCGCTGCAGACGATCGTCATCGACAACGCCTCCACCGACGGCAGCGCCGACGCGGTGGCCGAAGCCTTTCCCGACGTCGAGCTGGTGCGGCTCGACCGCCGCCAGGGGTTCGGCGCCAACCACAACGAGGCGATCCGCCGCTCCCGGGGGCGCTACGTCTTCATCCTCAACGAGGACACGGTGCTCCACGAGGGGGCGCTCGACAGGCTGTGCCGGTTCATGGATCAGAACCCCGGGGTGGGCGCCGCCGGCCCGCGGATCCTCTATCCCGACGGCTCCGAGCAGCCCTCAGCGTTCCACTTCCCCACGCCGGGACGGGTGGCGGTGACGACGCTGACCCTCCAGCGGGCCCTCTGGCGGCAGTCGGGCGGCGACGTGGCCCGGCCGGTCGACTGGCTCTGCGGCGCGGCGATTCTGGCCAGGCGCGATGCGCTGGAGGCGGTGGGCGGCTTCGACGAGTCGCTGTTCATCTACTCCGAGGATCCCGACCTGTGCCTGCGCCTGCGTGCCGAGGGCTTCCGCAGTGCCTACGTTCCCCACGCATCCCTGGTGCACTACGAGAACGCCACGACCAGCAGCGTCCCTGAGCGGCGGATCTACCAGATGGAGCGGAGCCGTGCGCTCTACACGCGCAAGCACCATGGCGCCATCGGCGAGTACACGGTGCGGGGGCTGACCGCGGCCGCCTTCGCCGCCCGTGCGAGCGTTGCCAAGGCGCTGCTCGCCGTACCCGGGGGAACGCGGCTGAAGCCGGTCGACCCGGCCGCCCCGGCGCGGTTCATGGCACACGTCCGGGCCGCGCTCGACCCGAACGCCAAACCGGGCATCGAGGACGCCGCCGGCTCCTTCAACGCCGAGCGCGACCGGGCTGAGTCGGCCTAGCGCCAGAGCAGGTGCGAGCCCGGGCTCCAGCCGGGGCTCGGCGTCTGCAGCAGGATCCGCAGCAGCCGCACCTTGGCGGCGTCGGGCGCGGGGATGGGAACCACCATCACGTTCAGCCGGTGGCCGTTGAGGGCCAGGGCGATCGTCCGCCGGTCGGGTGCCGCTGCGATCGACTCGAGGCCGGACGGCGTTTCGACCTGCTGGAGCACGCGGCCGTCCCTGACACCGACGCGGATCCTGACCAGCGTGGACGACGGGGTGGTCATCAGGTCCGTGCGTGAGATCCAGGCGATGCCGCCGCCGGCGGCGATCGGCCCCTGCCTGGCGACGCCGAGCGGCAGGCAGAAGGATCGGCCCCCGGACGTGTCGGCGATCCACCCCGTGCTTCCGAACAGCTGCGCCACCGCGAGCCGGGTGCCGTGGGGCGCGAACGCAAGGTCTGTCGGCCCCCGGGAGGGCACCGCACACCGCGGCGTTCGCTCGGCCACCGTGCGTCCGAACTCAAGATCCTGCACCTTCACCGTGTCATTGCCGCCGACGTAGGCGACGGCGAGGGAGTCCCACCGCCACGCGGGCGTCACCGGCCGCACGTCCCGATCGACGACGGTGTCGCCCGACAGGTCGCCCTCGATCAGGTGGAGCGCGAAGCGGCCGTCGTGCCTGACGATGTAGGCGATCCGGATCCCGATCGGCGCCCAGGCGACGGCGACCACGGTGCCGTCCACCCGGTGGGCCTTCACCCGCCGCAGGCTGGCCGGATCGAGGATCACCAGCCGGCCGGGCCGGCCGGCGGCCGCATAGATCGCATTCGGGGAAAGCTCGAACGCGGTGCCGCGAAGCCGGGCGACGCCGCCTCCCGGCCGGGCCAGCCAGATCCGGTCTCCGACCACCGTTGCGAACCCGGACGCGCCCTCGGGTAGCGGCGAGCGGTCGGGCGGCGGCGCCGTGTCGTGACGGGGCGGGTGATGCTCGTCGATGCCGACCGCCTCTCGCACGGCCGGGCTGGCCGCCAGCGTGACGCCGGTGATCGCCAGCGCGGCGGTCGCCATCGCGATCACCGCGAGTCCCAGCCGGCGCCTCCGGGGGCGCGGCGGCCGTGCCTCCGGGATGGCGTCGAGCGCCGCCCCGCGGGCCCGGGAGGTGGACTGCTCGCTCGGTGCCGGTTCCCGGAGCGCACGTTCGAGCTGCTTCTCAAGATCGCTCGACATTGCCCTCCCTTCGCAGCTCGCGTAGATCCTCCAGGGCCCGGGCCAGCCGGGAGTGGATGGTGCCGGTCGGCAGGCCCAGCAGGCTGCCGATCTCCGCCGGCGGATACCCCAGCCCGTAGCGCAGAACGATCACCACGCGGCGCGGCTCCGACAGCGCCACCACGGCCTCCAGGAGCGCCCGATCCTCCGCCGCCAGATCCCGCCAGCCGCCGGTCGGCTCGTCCGCCGAGTCGAGGCCCACCAGCCGCCGCTCCCGGCGCAGCAGGTCGAGTGCCCGGTTGACGACGATGCGGTGGAGCCAGGCGCCGAACGGCCGCGATTCGTCGAACCGGCCGAGCGCGGCGAACGCCCGCTCGAACGCGTCCTGGGCCACGTCGTCGGCCATCTCTCGCCGGCCGGTGATCACCAGGGCAGCACGCCACGCGCCCGGCCAGTGACGGGCGAACAGCTCGCCGGCCGCTTCGCGGGAGCCGTCCCGCGCGCGGCGCACGAGCGCGGCGTCGGTCGAACGGCGCATCTTCACGAGCGTACTACGCCCGGAGTGGCACAACGCGTCCCTGCTCTGGCTAGCTCCCGGGCGCCTGGGCGGTGAACACGCCGCTGAGATCGTTCACGGTCGCGTCGCGGGGCCCCAGCGGGTCGAGCCCGAAGCGATGCTCGATGGTTGCCAGGATCGAGGTCGTGTCGCCCTGCTGATGGTCGACCACGAAGTCCGCCTGGAGCAAGGGCGAGAGGATCAGCGTCGGGATCCGCGTGCCCGGCCCCCACTGGTCGTGCGGCCCGGCGACGCCCCCCTGGCCCGGTGGCGGGACATGATCCCACTGGCCACCGAACTCGTCATAGGTCACCACGACCATCGTGTCCGCGGCGCAGGCTCCGGCCTCGATCGCGGTCAGCAACTCCACCAGGTGCTGGCTGCCACGGCTCTCACCGGTGTAGCCGGGATGCTCATTCTCCGCTCCGATCGGCTTCACAAAGCTGACCGCCGGCAGGTTGCAGGCATCCACCGACCCGGTCGCCAGGTTGAGGAACTCGGCCTCGTCCCGCAGGTGGTCGGCCCGCTGGGCGGTGCCCGGCGCGAAGCTGGCGTAGTAGTTGAACGGCTGGTGATGGAACTGGAACAGCCGGTCCGGGCAGTTCGGATACACCGCGTCCGCCATGGTGGCCGGGTCGGTGCAGGTTCCGGGGGTGTCGCCGTTCGTCCAGCCCGGGCCGCCGACGTCGCCGGCGGCGTTCGACCAGCCGCCCGAGTACCAGGCCCAGCTGATGCCGGCCGCGGTCAGCTCGTCCCCGATCGTGGTCGCCGTCTGCGGTGGCAGCTGTCTCGGGGCCGGCTGCCCGGGCGACGTCGGCTGGTAGGGCGGCTGGATAGTGTTGATCGCGTGCGGCCCACAGGCGAATCCGGCCACGGTCGTCGGCTGATCGCAGGCCTGGGTCAGCGGCCGGTCGCGCTTCGCGGTGGCGGTGTGGTACAGCGGGTAGTCGGCGGGCATGCCGTTGGCGTCGATGATCGACTGCGCGCTCGCCGGCGGCGTTCCCGGCCACACGGGCGTCGCCCCCGCGACCAGCCACTGGTGGTTCAGGAACGACCCGCCGAACGCCGCCTGAAAGACGTTGTCGGCCACGGCGTACCGGGGGTGGCCGTCGGCGTGCAGGTACTGGTAGACCGGCAGCTGTGTCGTGTCGTACGTCCCCATGACCAGGCCCACGGCGTCGCTGCCCGTGACGTAGCGATTCTGCGCGCCGTTGTTGTGCTGGTAGATCTCCTGGTAGTAGTGATGGACGAGGTCTCGCGTGCAGCCTCCCGGGTTCGAACCGCCCCCGTGGGGGCACGTGTTGGCGGTCGGGGCGATGTATCCGTCGATGCCGAATGGCGCATTGCGGAAGTGGCTCGAGAACGGCTTCGCCGTCGTGGTGTCGCGGCAGCCGGCCGTCAACGGCGGAGACGTCAGGTTGGGGTCGTTCTGCAGCAGGCACGTGTACGGCGCCCCCGCCTGCCCGATCTGGGTGCTGTGTGCGGCGTCGGCTGCGCTCAGGCCGTTGACGCCCTCCCAACCCCCGTACAGGTTGTCGAAGCTGTGGTTCTCCTGGTAGATGACCACGATGTGCTGGACCTGCTGGAGCGGCTCGCTCTCGGCAGCGGTGGCGGCGGATGCCGGGACGCCCGCCACCATCGCCAGCAGCAGCATCCCGGTCAGGAGTCGTCGAGCCATCTGGCCTCCCATTCGTCAACGGCCACCGCCGACGCTAGCCCGCCGCCGGGCGCCTGTCAAAGCGCCCGCGCGGAGGCTCAGCCGTCGTCAACCACGAGCAGCGTCTCGAGAGTTGGATCGCTGCAGTACGCGATCCGGCTGCCGGCGGCCGCCTCCGCGCGCAGCCCGTCGAGGATCTCGGCCGTGACCCGCTCGCCGGGAGCCAGCGCGGGGATGCCCGGCGGGTACGGGGCGGCGGTCTCGGCGGCCACCCGGCCCACGCCCCGCTCCGCCGGCACCCGCTGCCGGCGGGCGAAATAGGCATCGCGGGGGCTGAGCACCGTCTCGGGAGCCAGCGACCACACGGTCGAGGCGCCCACCGGTCGGGGATGGCCACGCCGGTTGGCGATCGACCGCTCGAGCAGCTCGGCCAGACGGGAGACGCTGGTCTCGGTGTCGGCCAGGGTGACGATCGGCACCAGAGTGTCGCGATCGGCCATCTCGAAGCGGACCCCCTCCGCGAACAGGTCAGCCTCGACGGCGAAGCCGTCCGCCCCCGTGCCGGGCAGCGCCAGCACCAGCTTGGTGGGATCGGAGGCATCGATCACCTGCAGCCCGGCGATCCCCCGGAGGCGCCGCTTCGCGGCCGCCACGATCTCGATCGTCCGCCCCAGCAGCTCCTCACCGCGTTCCTCCATCAGCGCCCGCGCGCGGTCGCTCGAGGCCATGATCGCGGCGGCAGGGCTGGTCGTGTGCAGCATCTCGAAGGCCTCGTCCAGGCGGTCGAGGTCGATCCGGCCGGACCGGGCGAGGATGATCGAGCCCTGGGTGAAGGCGGTCAGGTTCTTGTGCGTCGAGGTGACCAGGCCGTCGGCGCCGCGGTGCAGCGCGTTCGCCGGAAGGTCGGGATGGAAGCCCAGGTGGGCGCCCCACGCCTGGTCGACGATCAACGGTACTCCGGCGGCATGTGCCGCCCCCGCGATCGCCTCCAGGTCGCTCAGCATGCCGACGTAGCTCGGCTCGACCAGGAACACGGCACGGGCGTCGGGTGCGCGTCGAAGCGCCGCCTCGACCTCGTCCACCGGGACGCCGGTTGCCAGCCCGGTCGCCGGGTCGACCTGCGGCCGCACCCATTCGGGATGCAGGCCCGCCAGCACCAGGCCGGCGAACAGCGACTTGTGCAACGTGCGGGCGACGATCACGCGGTCGCCGGGCCGGCCGACGGCGAGCGCGAACGCCTGGTTGCCGTGCGTCGAGCCGGCCACCGAGAAGCGGCATGCATCGGCGCCCCACAGCCTGGCCGCCAGCCGTTCCGCCCGGCCGAGCACGTCACGGCCAAGCCGCGAGTCGTCCGCCCCGGAGACCAGCGGGAGGTCGAACTGCATCGGCCCCGGCGCCAGCTCGGGCGATCGCTTGTGCCCGGGGACGGTGAAGGTGGTGCCGGGGTCGGCGAGGAAGGCGTCGACCGCATCGGCCAGGGGGGTCTCCGGCATGGCCGGAGAGGATACCCGGCTGCTAACCGGCTCTCTTCAGCCGCTGGTCGGTCGTGCCCGGTGCGGGCAGCTGCTCGGCCAGTCGGGCGACTAGCTCACGGTCGGAGTCGGAGATCCGCGTCACCTCGCAGCCGATGCGCAGGCGCCCGTAATGGGCGGCGGTCACCTGCAGCACGCGCGCTCCAAGCCGGATCAGGCCCGCGTCGACGCTGACCATGGTGGTCAGCGTGTCGCCGGGGGCGAACCGGCGCTCGGTGATGAATGCCATCCCGTGCTCGGAGAGATCTGCCAGGCGGACGTCGAACTCCTCGCCGGGATCGATCGCGCCTGCGGCCAGAACGTGGATCAGTGCCAGCTCCCTCACCCAGGCGCGAGGCGAGACGCGCTCCGTCTGGCGGCGGCGGACGTCGCGCACCTCCAGCCGGACGTGCACAAGCCGGTCGCCGGCGGGCTGGATCTCGGCCACCGCGAGGGCGATCTCGTGGTCGGTCGTGCGGAGCGTCAGGCCCAAGCCGACATTCACCTGGTGCCGCGGCGCCTGCGCGATGATGTCCTGGCCCTCCTGGCCCTCGATGATCAGGCCCACGGTTCCGCCCTCGTCCGGGAAGGCGTGCACCGTCGGCGGCAACTCGGAGAGCACGTCCAGGGCGTGATTGGAAAGGGACTTGCTGCTGCCGTCGTGAGCCATCGTTTCCGAGTATCGGCCGCAGCCCCGGGACACTTGACGCGTCTGCGGGAAATGCGGCTGCTACTGCTGGCCGGGGGGCTCGCCGTGGGCGTCGTCGACGCCCTCGCCGCGGTCGTCGCCGCGCTTGCGGCCGCCGGGTGCCTGGCCGGCCTGATCGGGTGGCACCGGGGCGCCGTCCGGCCCCGTTGCCGGGCTCGTGTCCGTCGGCCCGGTGGGGACGTCACTGGCTCGATCACTCATGTGGGCGCTCCTCGTGGTGATGCGCCGGCCGCGGACGAGCCCGCGACCGGCGCGCTCTGGACGCTCGCTAGTCGAGCTTGTCCTTGATGGCGTCGGCGGCCTTGTCGATGCCTTCCTTCGCCTTGCCGGTGGCCTGGTCGACCTGGCCCTCGCGCTCGAGCTCCTTGTCGTCCGTGGCATCGCCGACCTTCTCCTTGGTGGTGCCCTTGACCTCGTCCCAGTTGCTCATTTCCGCTCCTCGGTTTCGACTGCGGGGTGTAAAGGTGCCCGCGGCCGACGGTTCCAAAACTGTGGGCCCGCCTGGGGCGCTATCGTTCCGCCGGATGGATGCCACGTCCGTCAGCATCGAGCAGCTCGACAACGCCACCGTCGTCGCACTTCCCGGCGAGCACGACCTTGCCAGCGCCCCTCGCGTCCGCGAGGTTCTGAGTGAGGCCGAGAGCCACGGGCGGCCGATCGTCGTCGAGCTGACGCCCACGGAGTTCATGGACTCCTCGATCCTCGGCGTGCTGCTGGGAGCGCTGCGGCGGGCGCGGGAGGAGCAGCGGGGGTTCACGTTCGCGCTCGACCGCGAGGACGGCTCGATCGTGTCACGGCTGTTCGAGGTCACCGGCCTGTTCTCGCTCTTTCCCGTCTACACCACGCGGGCGGATGCGGTCGAGGCCGCCAGCCGGGGGGTAAATCAGCCGATGGTGGCCGACGGCCCGTAGTGGTTTCCGGCGGTCGCGCCCCGGGCATCTCCCCGCCAGTGGCCAGGGGCACGGAGCGGTCGGTTCCGGCGCGGACGGTGGTTTCACACGCGCGGCTGCCAAGGCGCGCGGGGTGAGGGACCGGCGAGTGGTCGACGACGTGCCGAGCGTTCATCTCGATCTCCAGTTGCCGGCCGAGGCCGCCTCGGTGGCACGGGCCCGGCATCTGCTCGAGGGCGTGCCGGGGCTTGGCTCTCACGCCGCCCTGATGCTGGACATGCGGCTGGCCATGAGCGAGATGGTGACGAACAGCATCCTCCACGGCAGCGCCGGCCGCACCGATGAGGTCGAGGTGGTGGTCGACGTCGACCGCAGGCGCGTCCGCATCGAGGTGGCCGACAACGGCCGGGGGTTCGACCCGGCGGGCCGCACCGACCTGCCGCCGTCGCACAGCACCGCCGGGCGCGGGCTGCATCTGGTCGATGCGCTGACCGATCGCTGGGGCGTCGAGCTCGGTGACGGCACCCGCGTCTGGGCCGAGTTCGACCTGAGCTGACCGGTCTCGCGGCCTCAGACGCTCCGGCCGGGAATGGCTGTCGCCGGCCCCGCCGGCGGGTCGCTGGCGGGGAAGCTGTCCTCGATGGCCTCGTCCAGCAGATCCTGCTGGTGCTGGTCGGGCGCCACGTGCTCGGGCGCGTCCTCGCCCTCGTGCTCCTTCGCCCCGTGCTCCATGGCCAGCAGACTACTCCCATCCCGCGTGACCCGGGCGGCCGGCTAGAGCAGGATCAGGCCCCAAGCGACGAGGGCGCCGCCGGCGGCCGCCAGGACGGTGGCGACGATCGCCAGCTGGCGGGGCGCCGCGCCCTCGGGAAGCTCCTCGGGCAGCTCGTCCAGCGAGTGCAGTGACCGGGGATGGCCGCAGCGCACGCAGTGGGCTGCCCGCCGCCCGCCGCGGAAGGTCAGGCACTCGCATTGCGTGCACGCCGCGGCGATCACGTCCAGCGCAACCCGCGCGTGCTCGGCGGCCCCGTGGCCGCACGCCTCGCAGAAGCTGCCGTGGCCTTCGTACGCCGCGCAGTCGCAGGCGGTACAGGCGCGTCGTGCTGCGACGGTGCCGGCGCTCAGCGGCGGTGTGAAGGTCGCGGTGGCCATCGCCCCGGTCTTCCCCGCCCGGCCGCCGACTCCTCCCCCGTCGTGCGGGCCCCCCCGGGGGAGAGAGCTCCTCGCAATCTGCGATCGTCCAAGCCGGCAAGAAGTACGCGTCGTCTCGACCGTTGGCTGTGGATGAAGCGGAAACGTCCGGGGAGGCCCGCCCAACAGGTATACAGCCTGACCGCGCCGGCATCGATCGAAACGATCGCTCAACCGGGGGTGGATCGAAAGCGTCGATGAACCCTCCGCGCATGCCCGCGTCCGAACTCCCGGGGACCGCGATCGGCCTCCGCACCGACACCCGAGGGATGGAGATAGACGTGAAGACACGCGCAGTGTGGTTGCCACTGGCCGCAATGCTCACAGGGCTGCTGCTGCTGGCCGGCGCCTGCGGTGGCGGTGGCGCCCAGACGGGCGGCGGCGACACATCGGCGACCTCAAAGGCCACCAAGGGCGGCACGCTTCGCATCGTGCTGGCCGACGACACCGACTACGTCGACCCCGCGCTCGCCTACTACCAGACCTCGTGGCAGTTCGAGTACTCGACGTGCCTGAAGCTGCTGAACTATCCGGACGCCGCCGGGAGCGAGGGCAACCAGTTGCAGCCGGAGGCGGCCGAGGCGCTGCCCGAGGTGTCGGCGGACGGGAAGAACTACACGTTCGCGGTGCGTCAGGGGCTGAAGTTCTCGCCGCCCTCCACCGAACAGGTCACCCCCGAGACCTTCCGCTTCGTTGTTGAGCGGGCGCTCAACCCGAAGATGCAGTCTCCCGCCGCATCGTTCGTCAGCGACATCCAGGGAGCGTCCGACTTCGTGGCCGGGCGGTCGAAGCACGTGTCGGGGATCAAGATCAGCGGGCAGACGATCTCGTTCGCGCTGACCGACGTGGCGCCCGACTTCCTGTCACGGATCGCGATGCCATTCTTCTGCGCGATCCCGACAGACACGCCGATCGATCCTCGCGGCATCAAGAGCGTGCCCTCGGCGGGGCCGTACTTCGTCGACTCGTGGACGCCCAACCGGACGTTGGTGATCAAGCGGAACCCGAACTACACCGGCGACCGGCCCGCCTACGTCGACGAGATTCGCTACCAGATGGGCGTGGATCCCGATCAGGCGGTGCTCGAGATCAAGCAGGGCAACGCCGACTACCTGGGCGACGGGCCGCCGCCCGCACAGAATGCCGAGCTCGGCGCGACGGTCGGGCCCGACAGCCCGGTGGCGAACACCGACAAGCAGATGTTCCATGTCAACCCGATCCTGTCGACGTCGTACCTGGCGATGAACACCAGCCGGCCGCACTTCGACAACGAGAAGGTGCGCCAGGCGGTCAACTTCGCGATCGACCGCCAGACCATCCTCGACCAGTCGGGCAAGTACGCCGGCACCCCCAGCGACCAGATCCTGCCCCCGGGCGTTCCTGGCTTCAACGATGCCGACATCTATCCGCTGGACGGCCCGGATCTGGAGAAGGCCAAACAGCTGATGCAGGAGTCCGGTGAGCAGACGCCGTTCGAGGCCGTCCTTTACACCTGCGACACCTCTCCCTGCCCCGAGCGGGCCCAGGTGATCCAGGACAACCTGAAGGCGATCGGCATCACCGTGGTGATCCGGCGCTTCGACCGCAACATCCAGTTCCAGAAGGAGGGGCTGCGGAACGAGCCGTTCGACCTGGCCGACGAGGGCTGGTTCGCCGACTACGCAGACCCGTACGACTTCATCAACATCCTGCTCGACGGGTCGGACATCCAGGACGCAAACAACAACAACTTCGCCTACTTCGACGATTCCACGTGGAATGCCAAGATGGCGGAGGCTGCGAAGCTGTCGGGTGACCAGCGCTACGAGGCGTATGGCCAGCTCGACGTCGACCTCTCGACGGGACCCGCCCCATGGGCCTCGCGTGCCAACTCGAACCAGCTCGACCTGTTCTCCGAGCAGGTCGATGGGCTCACGTTCCAGCCGATCTATGGCATGGACTACAACCTGATGTACGTGCCATCGTGACGCCCCGGTCGTGAGACCGGGCGTGCGGGGGAGCCGGCCGGGGTTCCGGCTCCCCCGCGCCGCCGGTGCGCAGACGCCCGGTTCCCGTTTCAAACCACCTGCTGTGGTGATTTACAAACCCCAAAGTGGCGCTCAAGTCCCGAGCCGCACTGACCGAAAGTGTCCTTGCCGGATCGCATGTTCCGTCCGCACGACGCGAAAGGCAACAGGAGCCACGATGGGCACCGAGTCGGTCACCGCAGATTTTCGTTCTCTCCAGCGCTGGTCAGCCGTTGGGCTGTATGCCGTCCTGGTGCCGCTGATGAGCCTCGCCGAGCTGACCCTCGGTGACGCCGCCCGCGAGCCGATCACGCTCACCCTGGGGACGACCCTGCTGGTCGGCCAGATGGCGATCTGCGCCGTCTGGGGCGACGGCATGCCCACGTGGGTGTGGGCCGGCATGGTGGTCTCGACCCCGATTGCGCTCGCCGCCTACGCCGTTTCCAGCCCGTCCGCCGCGGCGGCCCTGCTGCCGCTGCTGGTGGTCACGGTGGGCTGGGCCGCCGTCTTCATGCCCGTGCGCCTGGTGGCGCTGTCGGCAGCCGTCAGCGGGACGGCCGCTGCGGGCGTGGCGCTGATGGAGCGCCCTGCACTGCACATGCTGGTGCCGATCGCGATCGAGATCGTCACGCTGCTGGTCGTCGCTGCCACCGTGCACACGCTGGTCGCCTCGCTCAAGGGGGCCAGGCTGCGAGCGGAGGAGAAGGCCAACACCGATCCGCTGACCGGCGCCCGGAGTCGCGCCTGCGTGCTCGACGAGCTGCACGTGCGGATCGGTTCCGACGACGTCTGGAACGGGCTGATCCTGTTCGACCTCGACCACTTCAAACGCATCAATGACACCAAGGGCCATGTGGCGGGCGATCTCGTGCTGCAGGCGGTCGTCTCCCGCGTCAGGGAGGTCGTCCGCGATCGCGACGTGATCGGCCGGCTGGGCGGCGAGGAGTTCCTGGTCGTGCTGGACGGGCTGGACGACGAGCGGACACTGCTGGCGATCGGCGAGAAGGTGCGCACCTCCGTGTGCAACCGCCCCGTCGCCGTCCCCGGAGGCGAGGTCGTGCCCACCATCTCGGCGGGCGCCGCGATCGTCCCTCCGGGCTCGATGTCGCTGCGCGAGGCGCTGCTGACCGTCGATGGAGCCCTGTACGCCGCCAAGGGTTCGGGGCGCAACCGGGTGATCCTGGCCGGTAGCGCCGAGGCGGCCGCCGACCCGGGGATGTTCGCCGTCCGGATCGACGAGTCGCTGCCGATGTCGATCGAGGCCCCGGCGCTGGCCCGCCACGCGATCTCGCCGATCAAGCACCGGGTGTCGGCCGACCTGTACGACCGCACCGCGCTGGTCGTATCGGAACTCGTGGCCGGCGGCATCGTCGACGGCTCCGCCGGTGAGATCGAGCTTCACGCCGAGTGCCAGGATGGGCGCGTCACCCTGCAGGTGTCGTCTCCGGGCAGCGGAACCGCGGCCGACGGCCAGGGCATGCGCCTCGTGCGCCAGCTGGTCGACTCGATCGGCACCGAGGTCACCGACCGGCGCAGCGTCCGTTGCAGCCTCGGCGAAGAGCAGCCTGCCGCCACGGCCGTGGCCGCCGGCGTCTGATCAGCCCGGCTCCGACTCGTCCGCCATCGCCAGCCGCGCCTCCTCCAGCGACCGGCGGATGGCCACCACGTGGGGCAGCAGGGTGGCTCCGGTGGGTGTAAGCCGCACGGGCTGCGGTCCCGCGCCGCGTTCGATCAGGCGCTTGCCGATGATCCGCTCCAACGTGGCGATCTGGTGGCTGATGGTCGACTGGGCATAGCGCAGCCGCCGCGCCGCCCGATGGAAACTTCCCTCCTGGGCGACCGCCTCGAACGCAGCCAGGTGGCGCACGTCGAGCCCGTTCCACGTGTCGAACCCCGAGCCGCGCAGATGCAGGCGGGGGTCTCGATCGCCCGCCGGCAGGTTCATCCCGTGCAGCAACGGTTCCATACGTGTTGTCCCTCACACATATGACGCGTTAGCCACGCTGAAGTTGGAGGCCGCGCTGCGGTTTTCGAGGCTGGCGCTACCGCACGAGCGACTCGACGTGGGCGACGACCCGCCGGCACAGCGGGCCGACCTCGTCGATGTCGTCGACGTACTGCGACGGCTTGAAGCAGATGGCGGTGAACCCCGCCTCGAGCTGATCGGGGATCGCTTCCAGGGCAGGCTCGAGCGGAGCCGGCCGGTCCGGGTGCTCGAACCGGCCGCGGATGCCGCCGATCATCTCCAGCTCGTGCAGGTCGCGGCCCGCCGCCCGCAGCGCCGCCTGCAGCTGGGCCACGTCGTCGGTGCTGGGCCGCCCCAATGGATGGAAGCCGTGGCCGTAACGGACGAGCCGCCGCAGCAGCGCGTCGTGCATCGACTCGCCGCCAAACCACAACGCGGGCCCTTCCGGCCGGTGCGCCTTGGGCTCGAAGTAGACCTCGTCGAACCGGTAGAACGTCCCCTCGAAGGATGCAGGCGTCTGCGTCCAGAGCACCTCCCAGGCGGCCAGGTGCTCGTCGAGCAGCGCGCCCCGCCGTCTGAACGGCACGGCCAGAGCCTCGTACTCCGGCCGGTGCCAGCTGACCGTCGGCTGAACCACCAACCGGCCCTCCGACAGCAGGTCGAGGGTGCCCAGCTCGCGAGCGAGGATCAGCGGATGGCGAAGCGGCGCGATGACCGCGGCGGCGGCAAGCCGCAGGCGGGTCGTTGCCGCGGCAATGCCTGACAGCAGTACGATCGAGTTCGGCCATGGGGTGGCGGGGTCCTGGTTTCCGGGCAGCGCGTAGTCGCGAGGGTTGAACATCACTCCCTCGCTGCCGGCGTCGGCGCCCAGCACGATGTGCTCACTGACCATCACCGCGTCGATCCCGGCGTCCTCGGCCTCCACCGCCATCCGCACCAGCGACCGCAGGTCGCGTGGTGATGTCAGCGTCCAGTTCTCGCTCAACACCAGCACCAGGCGGGGAGGGGTCAGGCCCATGGCCGGGTGGTAGCACACAGCGGTGGTTTCGGGCACGTAGGATCGACCTCATGTTCCGCTCCGCCCGCCGCGACGTGGTCTTCCCCCAGGCGGAGCACGCCCGCCTGGCCGGCACGATCGCTCTGGCGTGGGGCAACGAGCGGTTTGCCCGGCCTGCGCTGCCATTCGAGTCGTTCGTGCGTGGGGTGACCCTGCACGACCGGGGTTACGGGCAGCTGGACGGCGACCAGATCGGGCGCGTCGAGCCGGGGCGCTGGGCCGAGATCCAGCTGGCCGGATTTCAGGAGCGGAGCGGCGACACGGTGGTCGATCTCGTCGTGGCGCTGCATGTGCACCGGCTGGCCTCCAACTTCACGAGCGATCCGGCTCAGGCCGCCGCGCGCCTGATGGGCCCGCAGCTGCCGGGGCTGGCGGCGGCCGCCGGCGTCTCGGGAGCTGATGCCCTGGACGGTGACACGATCACCGACCTGTGCGACATGATCGCCTTCGACTTCTGCCTCGAACGGCCGGCCGGAGGCGCGGTGGCAGTCTCGCCGGGAGCGGGAGCGGAGCGGGTCGAGGTGGCCTATGCGCTGGACGGCCACGGTGCGGTCACCTTGACACCCTGGCCGCTGGTGGTGCCGGAGCTGCCCGGGATGATCCTGGGATTCGCGGCAAACGGATACCCCGGGCAGCTGGTGCCGGCCGTGACGACCTTCGTCGTCCGGCCGGGATGACGGCGGGCTCTACGGGCGGCCTCCCCCAGCGGCCGCAGCGCCCACCGGCATCCTCGACATCGCCTGGCCCGCGCTGCCTCGGGCGGTCAGCGCCTCGCGCAGGCCGCTGCCCGGGGTGACGTTCACCTTGTAGATGTTCCAGTTGGGCGGCCGGGCGGCGCAGCGAACGCTGTCGTAGAACACGTCCACCGTGCCGTCGCCCCGGTCCGAGGCATAGGACTTGTATGCGTCGCGACCCGCCGGGAGCGTGAACAGCAGCCGCGTGACGCCGGAGGTGTCATAGCTCCGCAGGCCCACCGACTTGCCGCACACCGAGCCCGAGCGGAAGAAGTACATGGTGCCGTCGGCCGTGACTGAGGGGGCGTAGTCGAACCGCCCGGACGGCCGGGGGACGAGCTCGGTCTGGCCGGTCGAGATCTGGTGGCGGAACACGCTCCAGGTGTTCCAGCCTCCCGACACCTTCGACCACACCACCCAGTCGCCCTTCACCTGACCGCCGACCAGGGTGCCGCGGCTGACGTTGGCCCGCAGCGTGTCGAGCCCGACGACGGTGTGGGCGTCGCGGTCGTACAGCAGCAACCGGCGCACGTCCGGCGACGCCGATGCGTTCAGCCGGGCGAACGCCAGCCAGTGGCCGGACACCGACGGGTCGTACTCCCACTTCGGCGTGTTGACCGGCAGGCCGGGCTTGCTCCGCGTGCCCGCCTCCCAGTCGTACAAGATGACGTCCGAGTTGCCGTTCCGGGCCTGCTGGTACACGGCCACCTTTTCGGCCGTGTCCAGCCCGCCGCTCCATCCGCGGCCGCGGCGGTTGAGCTTGACCGCCGGCTCTGCGTTCTTCTTCAGGTACGCGTCGTACAGGTTCCTGTGCCCCGGGCGGCTCTGCGACCAGGCCAGGAACGAGTCGCCCGACACCGAGTCGATGCCGGCAGCGGGCAGCGCCTCGTTCGCCTGCGTTGTTCGCACGCCCACCGCAGTGGCCGCCCAGGCGCTCACAGCCATTGCCAGGACGGCGGTTGCCGCGCCGGTACCGATGATCGACCTCGTGTGCACTTCAGCCTCCTTCCGACGTCCCCGATCATGTCGCAGACGCGAGAGCCTGGCATGGGGGGAACCCCTGAAGTTGGGTTCGGCCGGCGACCGCCGGCCACCCGGGCCGCGGATCGACCGCGTGGCCGTCCGCCCCGGCGGGAAATACTCCGCAGATGCCTGCCGGGTTCAACGGTCGCAAGGCTGCAGTGATGGGTGCGATCGTCGTCCTCACGGTGGTCGCCGGGATCGCCCATTTCGCCGGTGCCGCGGCACTCGCCGTCTTCGTCCTCTCGGGCGCTGCACTGGGCGGGCTGGCCTGGATCGTGTCGGACGCCACCGAGGCGATCGGCCGTCGTTTCGGTCCCGGGGCGACCGGTGTGCTCCAATCGACCCTCGGCAATCTGCCCGAGCTGTTCGTCGTCGTGTTCGCCTTGCGGGCAGGCGAGCTGGTGGTCGCCGAGACGTCGATCCTGGGATCGCTGTTCGCGAACGCCCTGCTCGTGCTGGGGCTGGTGTTGGTGGTCGGTGCGCGCCAGGGCGGGGGAGTGATGCGCTTCGGGAAGCGCCTCCCCAACGACGCCACGATGCTCCTGATGCTTGCGGTGTTCACGATCGTGCTGCTCGGCGTGGCGACGGCCAGCCACGATCCTGTCGCCGAGCACAAGAAGGCCATCTCCATCGCCGGTGCGATCGTGCTGCTCACCGTGTACGCGGCGTGGATCTACTACTACCTGCGAAACGACGAGCCGGCCGCCCCTGACCCCGCCGGCGGCGGCCATGCGGGGCCGTCGATGGCCGTCTCGATCGGCCTGCTGGCGCTGGCCGGCGTCGGCGCCGCCGCTGTCTCCGACTGGTTCATCACCGCCCTCGATCCGGCCGTGGCCGACCTTGGGATCTCCAAGGCGTTCGCGGGGCTGGTCATTGTCGCCATCGCCGGCAACGCCGTCGAGAACGTGGTCGGCGTCGTGCTGGCCGCCAAGGGTCAGCACGACCTCGCGATCTCGATCGTCAAGAACTCGGTGGCCCAGATCGCCGCGTTCCTCTACCCCCTGCTGATCCTGGTGTCGCTGCTGTTCGCAACCCAGCTCACGTTCTCGCTGGCTCCTGTGTACATCGCCGCGCTGCTTCTATCGGGACTGGCGATGTGGCAGATCACGGGCGACGGCGAGGGCACGGTGCACGAAGGCCTCGCGTTGATCGGGCTGTACGCGATCCTGGCGATGATCACCCTGTACGAGTAAGCGGAAGCCCTGACTGACATCGGCGATGAGCTCGACCAGTCCGTCCGCCGTGAGCCGGCTGACGGTCGAGTGCACGCTCTGGCGTGCGAGCCCCATGCGGCGGGCGATCTGCGGCACGGTGCGCGGCTGGTCGGGGAGCGCGATCGCACCCAGCACCTGCCAACTGCAGGATCTTATCGTTGCGCGACCAGCCCCGACCGCGCAGGTCGGGGCTGGTCGCGCAAAGCCTTTCTCAGGAGAACGTCTTGAGGCGCCAGGCGGCGCTCGCACCTCGGTGTCGCGTCACATATCAACCGCAGCCGCTGTTGTCTCCGCAGTCCCGGCAGGTGTAGCAGGCGCCGGTGCGCACCTTGCGTCCGCCGCACTTGGCGCACTCCTGGGCGTCCTCCCAGGCGTTGAACAGCGCCGTCTGCCCGGGACCCGGCGCCGGCGGCGCCTCGGGCGTCTCGCCGACCGCGGCCGGGCCGTAGCCCTCGCCCGAGGCCAGCTTGTCGCGGACGGCCTGGCTCATGATGCCCAGGTCGGCCTGCGTCTCGGCGTCGAGGAAGCGCTTGCCCATCCAGCGGAAGATGTAGTCGGGGATGGACTTGGCGACGCGGATGTCGGGATCGTTGGTCAGGCCGCTCGGCTCGAAGCGCATGTGCGCGAACTTCGAGATGAACACCTCCAGCGGCACGCCGTACTGGATGCCGACGGAGACCGCGATCATGAAGGCGTTCATCAGACCCGCCAGGGTTGTGCCCTCCTTGGCGATGTCGACGAAGACGTCGCCGGGGTCGCCCTCGGGGAACAGACCGACATGGATGTAGCCCTCGTACTCGCCGACCTTGAACTTACGGCCGACCTCATTGCGCTCGATCGGCATCACCCGCCGCTGCGGCTTGGCCGCGATCAGTTCGACCTGCTGGTCGCCCTTGCTGGTGGACAGCGGCTGGGCCACCTTGCATCCGTCGCGGTAGATCGCGATCGCCTTGACGCCCATCTTCCAGGCGTCGATGTAGAGGCCGGCGACGTCGTCGACGGTCACCTCGGTGGGCAGGTTCACGGTCTTCGAGATGGCGCCCGAGATGAACGGCTGTACCGCAGCCATCATCTTCACGTGGCCCATGTGATGGATCGCCCGGTCGCCGACCGCCACGTCGAACACCGCCAGGTGCTCGCCCTTGAAGGCGGGCGCGCCGACCACCGTGTTGTGCTCGTTCACGTAGGCCACGATCTGGTCGATCTCGTGCGGGGCGTAGCCCATCTTGGCCAGCGCGGTGGGCACCGTCTGGTTGACGATCGTGATGTCGCCGCCGCCGACCAGCTTCTTCGACTTGACCAGTGAGAAGTCGGGCTCGACGCCGGTGGTGTCGCAGTCCATCATGAAGCTGATCGTGCCCGTGGGGGCCAGAACGGTTGCCTGCGCGTTGCGGTAGCCGTTCTCCTCGCCCAGCGTGAGCGCCCCGTCCCAGGCCTCGCGGGCGGCGGCGATCATGTCGTCGGGCACCAGCGCCTGGTCGATGTTGCCCACCGCGGCACGGTGCTTGCGGATCACCCGCAGCATCGCGTCCGAGTTCTTCGGATACTCGTCGAACGCGCCCACGCGACCGGCCATCTCGGCCGACTTGCGGTAGGCGCGGCCGGTCATGATCGCGGTCACCGCGGCGGCGTAGGCCCGGCCCTCGTCGGAGTCGTAGGGCAGGCCGCGGGCCATCAGCAGGGCGCCCAGGTTGGCGTAGCCCAGGCCCAGCTGGCGCATCGCCTTGGCGTTGCGGGTGATCTCCTCGGTCGGGTAGCTCGAGTTCGAGACCAGGATCTCCTGGGCCATGAAGATCACGTCGACCGCCCGCTCGTAGCGCTCCACCTGGAACTCCCCGGTGGCCGGGTCGCGGAACTTGAGCAGGTTGAGGCTGGCCAGGTTGCAGGCCGAGTTGTCGACGTGCAGATACTCGCTGCAGGGGTTGGAGGCGTTGATCCGCCCGGTGGCCGGGCAGGTGTGCCAGTCGTTCATGGTGGTGTCGTAGTGCATGCCGGGATCGGCGCACTTCCACGCCGCCTCAGAGATCTGGTGCATCAGGTCGCGGGCCTTGATCGTGCGCACGACGGAGCCGTCGGTGCGGGCGGTCAGGTCCCAGTCCTCGTCGTCGATCACCGCGCGCATGAACTCGTCGGTCACGCGCACCGAGTTGTTGGCGTTCTGGTACTGGATCGACGCCCAGTCAGCCGAGTCGAGGCTCATGTCGTAGCCGGCGGCCTGAAGCACGCGGGCCTTCTCCTCCTCGTGCTGCTTGCACCAGATGAACTCCTCGATATCGGGATGGTCGACGTTCAGCACGACCATCTTGGCCGCCCGCCGCGTCTTGCCGCCCGACTTGATCGTGCCGGCCGAGGCGTCGGCCCCGCGCATGAACGACACCGGCCCGGACGCGTAGCCGCCCTTGGACAGCTGCTCCTTGGACGAGCGCAGCTTGGACAGGTTGATGCCCGAGCCGGAGCCGCCGCGGAAGACCAGCCCCTCCTTGCGGATCCAGTCCAGGATCGAGTCCATGTCGTCCTCGACGGAGAGGATGAAGCAGGCCGAGCACTGCGGGTTCTGCTCGAAGCCGACGTTGAACCAGACCGGCGAGTTGAAGGCCGCCATCTGGTGGAGCAGCAGGTACGTCAGCTCGTCGTGGAAGGTGTCGGCCTCCTCGCCATCGCGGAAGTAGCCGTCCTTGACGCCCCAGGCGGTGACGGTGTCGGCGACGCGGCCGACCATCTGCCGCACCGAGCGCTCTCGCTGAGGCGAGCTGAGCTGGCCGCGGAAATACTTCTGGGCGACGATGTTGGTCGCCGTCTGGCTCCAGGTGACCGGGAACTCGACGTCCTTCTGCTCGAACGAGGGCCCGTCCTTGCCCGGGATCAGCGCGTGGCGTGACTCCCACTCGACCGTGTCGAACGGATCGACGCCGGGCGTCGTGAAGTACCGGGGCACGCCCACGGAGACGTCTTCACGTCCCTCCAGCACTCGGGTTTCGGGCGGGTTCTCGGTCGTCGCCATGCCTGTCTCCTCTTCCTGTCGGCTTTCCGTATTCTACCTCAGACACGAACGGGTGTTCGTGTCTGTTTTACGCGTTGCTGCGAACGCCGCGGCCCTCCAGCCGGGCCAGCTCCTGCTCGAACTCCTCGACGTCCTGGAAATCGCGATAGATCGACGCGAACCGGACGTAGGCGACCCTGTCGAGGTCGCGCAGCACGGCCAGCGCCTCGTCGCCGATCGCCTCCGACGGCACCTCGTCGCGGACGCCGTTTCGGAGCCCTGCCTCGATTGTGGCGGCCGCACGCTCGATCTGCTCCAGCGACACCGGCCGCTTGGTGGCCGCCCGCACCAGGCCGGCCAGCAGCTTGGCGCGCTCGAACGGCTGCCGCGATCCGTCCCGCTTGACCACGAACAGCGGTGTCTCCTCGATCCGCTCGAATGTGGTGAACCGCTGGCTGCACAGCAGGCACTCGCGGCGGCGGCGGATCGCGCCCTGCCCGGCCACCCGGGAGTCGACCACCTTGGTCTCGCCATGCTCACAGAACGGGCACTTCATGGCTGCGCGATCTCCAATATCTAGTAGGACAACACCCTCACGAGCCACAACATGTTGTGGGGCTGGAGCGTGAGGGGGATGTATTGTGCACCGCCCCTCGGACGGACAGCCGGGCGCCACGGACAGCCGCCTGGTTGAGCCGTTTCACGTCTCGCCGGCGGGGCGGGACGGGCGGGTGAACACAGGTGTCTGACACCGTTGTTCACCCGCGCGGGGGTGGTCAAGCGCTGAGCAGCTCGTCGATGGTGACAAAGCGGTATCCCCGCGCCGCCAGCTCGGGCAGCGCCATCGCCAGCGCCTCCACGGTCGGCGTGCGATCGGCTGCCGTGCTGGTCGTGCGGGGCCAGCCGTCGTGCAGATCGACGATCGCTCCCGGGGCGGCCTCTCGCAGGATCACCTCCGCGATCGACCGCGGGTCGCGCTCAAGGTAGTCCACCGGATCGATCGTCCACAGCGCCGTGGTGGGGATGCCCCGCTCCTCGGCCACCCGGGAGCAGCGCAGCGGATCCTCGCCATAAGGCGGCCGGAACACCTGCGGTGCCAGATGCCCCAGCAGCCGCTGGCAGCGGGCGATGTCGTGCGCCAGCTCGGCGTCGTCCAGGTCGAGGGCGTGGCGGTGGCTGTAGGTGTGGTTGCCGATCTGGTGGCCCTCCGCCGCTGTGCGGGCGAGGATCTCCTCCCGGCCCTCCACCGACTCTCCGAGGACGAAGAACGTGCCCCGGGCGTCGTGGGTCGCGAACAGGTCGAGGATGTCCGGCGTCTGCGGCGAGGGGCCATCGTCGAAGGTGAGCGCGATCAGCGGCTCGGTCAGCCCCTCCCGCCCCCGGACGAGGGTCACGGGTGCAGCGCGGCCAGCGTCTCCGGCAGGCCCTGGTCGAGCGCCGTCGCCGGCCGCCAGCCCAGCTCTCGATCGGCCAGCGACGCGTCGAGGGCGCTGCGCGCCAGCTCGCCGATGCGCGGCGGGCGGTGCTCCGGTTCGAGCGCGGTGCCGGCGGCTCTCTGAGCCGCAGCCAGCAGGTCGAGCACGTTTGTCTCGACCCCGGTGCCGATGTTGAACGCCAGCTCGCGGCCGGTATAGGCCAGCGCCCGCAGGTTGGCGTCCACCACGTCGCCCACGTAGACGTAGTCCCGGGTCTGCAGGCCGTCGCCGAAGATCAGCGGCGTCTCGCCTGCGGTCAGCCGGCCGAAGAAGATGGCCACCACCCCGGCCTCGCCGTGCGGATCCTGGCGGGGCCCGTAGACGTTGCCGTAGCGAAGGATCACGTGGTCGGTCCCGTACAGCCGGTTGTACAGGCCGACGTAGCTCTCCCCGCCGAGCTTGGAGATGCCGTACGGCGACATGGCCAGCGCCGGTTCGTCTTCCGGGGACGGCACCCGCCGAGCCTCGCCGTAGAGGGCGCCGCCGGTGGAGGAGAAGATCATCCGGGCGCGGCACAGCCGCGCCGCCTCCAACACCTCGATAGTCCCCCGCACGTTGACGTCGGCGTCGTGGGCGGGGTCGTCCACCGACACCCGGACGTCGGCCTGCGCGGCCAAGTGCAGGATCGCCTGGGGTCGCACCTCCTCGACCAGCGCCCGCAGGCCGTCGCGGTTGCGGATGTCCAGCTCGACCAGGGTCGCCCGGTCGGGGACGCGCTCCCTGCGTCCCGTTGCCAGCGAGTCGACCACCCATACGTTGTCTCCACGGGCAATCAGCGCGTCGGCGACATGTGAGCCGATGAAGCCCGCACCGCCGGTGACGATCGCATTCATGGCGGGGGAGGATAACCGGGCAGCATCCGCTCAAGGCCGATACCGCTGGTGAACAGCGCCTCCCGGCGATCGGACAGCAGCCGCTGCATCCAGTCGACCGACCCGCCGTCGGCGACGTCGCGCATCTCGCCGTCGACCTCAACGTCGATCCGCAGCTGGAGCCCGTCGTAGTAGCCGGTGGCGTGGGTGCGGCTGAGGTCGGTCAGCACCCGCACGCCCGGCGTGTGCGCGGCCAGCGGCCGCACCGCATCCATCGCCCGCTCGAGTCGGTGCAGGCGCCGGCCGAGCGCGCCCAGCTCGGCCTCGGGCACCGCATCGGCGGGCGCCGCGACGTCCGCGGTCGGCTCGACCCCGCGCTCGCGCAGATGCTGATGGACGGCGGTGTCGGACAGCCTGACGACCGCCCGCCCGCCAGGGTGAAGCGCGCCGTAGAGCATGAGGTAGGCCTCCACGTGCTCGGCCAGGGCGCGCAGCGCGAAGCCGTGACCCGGCTCCGACCGTCCGGCGCTGACCATCGCGAACAGCCTGAAGTGCTGCAGCAGTCCCGGCCCGTCGAACGGCTGCAGCCGCAGCACGCGGTGGCACGTGCAGAGCCTGACCGCCGACTGGCCGCCGGTTCGGCGGGCCGCCGCCTCCAGGGTCAGCGCGGACGTCGGGTCTGCGACCACCTCCGTCGACCTGACCGTGGCCAGCACGTTGTTCTGGTCGATCCGGCCCAGCACCTGGTTCAGGCCCTGCGGCTCCACGGGAGACAGCTCGATCGGCTGGTAGTCGGGCGCCGACTCCAGCGCCTGTAGCGAGACCCGTGCCAGCGCGCGGCCGTCGGCCGCGGCCGGGGCCGGGGCCACGGTACGGTCGGCGGCATGGCGGCTGCGCAGGTCGGCGGGGTGGCGCCGCTCGGCGCTGCGGCGGGTCACCTCCAGCAGCAGCGTCCGCAGGTCGGTGGGCGGAATCCGCTCGCTCAGCGCCTCGACCAGGTCGGGCACGCCAGCCTGGCGGCAGATCCGGCGGAGGATCGGGTCGTCCACCACCGTGTCACCCTACCGCCTGCCCAGGGCGTGGCGGAGACTGGCGGCCCTACGCGTCGAACAGCAGCTGCAGGTGGCTTCGGTACTGGCGCAGCTGGCGGGAGACGATGCCCGGGTCGGCGTGGGCGCGAGACAGCACGAACGCGCCCTCGAGCACGGCCAGGAACTGGTCGGCCAGGATGTCGGCGTCGATCGCGACCCGCGGAGGGTGGAGGGCCACCGCCTCCGCCAGCTTGGCTGCGATCGCCGTGCGCCAGCGGAGCATGCCGTTGGCGATCACCTCACGGCTCTGGCTGTTGACGACCCCCTGCTGGTAGGAGAAGGCCGCGAACAGGCAGGCCGGTGCGGTGGCCAATCCGTCCTCCGCCTCCGCGATCAGCCCCACCAGCAGCAGCAGCTGTTGCAGCGGGTCGTCGCTGAGCCGCTCCGCGCGGCCCATGACGTCGCGCATCAACGCCTCGTCAAGCGCGTTCCAGCGCTCGATCAGCGCGCCGGCGAGGTCGGTCTTGGCCGGGAAGTGGTGGAAGAACGCGCCCTTGCTGATCCCGGCCTGGTCGAGGACGGCGTCGACGCTCGCCCCCGCGAACCCGCGTTCGAGTGTCAGGCGCTCAGCCGCATCGAGGATGCGGGAGCGGGTCTCGGTTCCGTCGCGTGGCATCGGCTGATGGTATCAGTCCATTCGGTCTGGTAAACGAAGAGTTCCGATCCGAAAACAGTAGTGCTAGCACCACGACATACAGACCAATCAGTTTGGTACATCTAGATCTCCCAAGAAATCCCCTGGCGAGGAGACGGCAGTGACGATGACGACAGAGGTACAGGAAGGCTTCGACGAACGTTTCGTCGAGGTGATCAACAGCGCCGCCCTGGCGCTGATGGTGTCGATCGGCCACCGCACGGGCCTGTTCGACGTGATGGAGGGCGCGCAGCCGATGACGAGCGTCGAGCTGGCCGAGGCCAGCGGCCTCGACGAGCGGTACGTCCGCGAGTGGCTGTCCGCTATGGCGACGGGACGGATCGTGGAGCTGGACGTACCGACAGCCAGCTTCTGGCTGCCGGACGAGCGGGCCCAGTGGCTCACCCGATCGTCCGGCGCGGACAACCTGGCGCGCATCGCCCAGTACATCTCTGTCCTCGGTGCCGTGGAAGACGAGATCGTGGAGTGCTTCCACGATGGCGGCGGAGTGCCGTACGAGCGGTTCGCACGTTTCCACGAGGTGATGATGGAGGAGAGCGGCGCGGGCGTCCGCGACTCGCTCGAGGAGCACGTTCTGCCGATCGTTCCGGAGCTGGCCGGGCGGCTCGAGCAGGGCATCGACGCAGTCGACCTCGGCTGCGGCCGCGGCCTGACCCTGATCCGGCTGGCGGAGCTCTACCCGGCCAGCACGTTCCTCGGTCTCGACCTGTCCGAGTCTGCGGTCGGCTATGCCAGGGCGGTGGTGGCCGAGAAGGGGCTGACGAACGTCAGCTTCGGCCGCCAGGACCTGCGCTCCTGGGACGTCGACGCACCGCCGCAGGCGTTCGATCTGGTGACGACGTTCGACGCCGTGCACGACCAGCCCCGCCCCCAGGCGCTGCTCGACGGCATCCGCCGCTCGTTGCGGCCCCGCGGGGTGTACCTGATGCAGGACATCGCCGGCTCGACGCACGTCCACGAGAACCTCGAGCATCCCCTGGGGACGTTCCTCTACACCATCTCGTGCCTGCACTGCATGACGGTGTCGCTGGCCCAGGGCGGCGACGGGCTGGGCGCGATGTGGGGCGAGCAGGCCGCACGGGCGATGCTTCACAACGCCGGCTTCGGCGACGTCGCCGTACGGCAACTCGACCACGACCCCACGAACACGTGGTACGTCGCGCGGCCCTAGCGGGACACGGTGCGGCGCGCCGTCAGGCGGCGGCTTCGGCTGACCGGTCGTCGGCGCGCTGCACCTCGACCGCCTTCTCGCCGGTGAGCACGAGGTAGCCCTCGAACTCGCCGGAGCGGTCGCGGAACTGCAGCGGTCCCACCCGGCCGGTCTCGATCACCGTCTTGGCCTCGTCGGGAGTGATCTCGCGGCCCTTGGTGCTCTTCCAGATCACGAAGCCGCAGCCGGGATTCTTCTTGCTCTTCCACGACGAGCAGCCGAAGGCGCGGCTGTTCTCGCGGATCTCGCCGCCGCAGCGGGGGCAGGTGGCGATCGACTCGCGGGCGACGCGCGCCGCCCGGCCCAGGGGGGCGCCCCTGTCATCGACCAGCTGGGGCAGGTTGTCGTCGCCGAGCACCAGCTTGGCCGGCTGCGGACCCTCCAGCGGCGCCTCCCGCTGTTCCAGCAGGCGGCGAACGTCGGCGGCGGTGATGGTGAAGCCCTTCTGGCTCTTCCAGATCGTGAAGCCACAGCCGGGCTCGGATTTGCTCTTCCACGACGAGCAGCCGAAACCGCGCCGGTTCTCGCGGATCTCGCCGTCCCCGTTGGGGCACGGTCCCAGCGTCCCGCCCAGCGGCGTGCCGTCGGGCGCGACGATCTGCGGCCGGTTGCCGTCGGCCAGGACGAGCTTGGCCGGCTGTGGGCCCTCCAGCGCCGCCTCTCCTGTTTCCAGCAGCCGGCGCACGTCGTCTGCGGTGATCGTGAACCCGGCCTGGGACTTCCAGATCGTGAACCCGCAGCCGGGCTCGTCCTTGCTCTTGTAGGAGGTGCAGCCGAACGCGGCCCGGTTCTCGCGGATCTCGCCGTCGCCGTTGGGGCAGGGGGCCAGCTTGAGCGCCTCGGTGATCGGCGTGCCGTCCTCGCCCACCAGCTGGGGCAGGTTGCCCTCGCCGAGCACGAGCTTGGCCGGCCGCGGGCCGTGCAGCGGCGCCTCGCCCTCCCGCAGCAGGCGCTCGACGTCGTCGCGGCCGATCGTGTAGCCCTGCTGGCTCTTCCAGATCGTGAACCCGCAGCCGGGCTCCTTCTTGCTCTTGTACGACGAGCAGCCGAAGGCGGCCCGGTTCTCGCGGATCTCGCCGTCGCAGTTGGGGCACGTGCCCAACGACGCCTCCCGCAGGTTACGGAAGTAGTCGACGATCTGCTCGGCGAACTGGGCGATGTCGCCCATGAACCGCGGCCGCTCGTCCTGGCCGTGCTCGATCCCCGACAGCCGCTTCTCCCAGCTGCCCGTGAGCTCGGCGGACGTCAGCGCGTGGCTACCCAGCAGCTCGATCGTCTGGCGGCCCTTCGGCGTCGAGACCAGCGCCTTCGCCTCCCGCTCGATGTAGCCGACGTTGAGCAGCCGCTCGATCGTGTCGGCGCGGGTGGCGGGCGTGCCCAGGCCGCTTTCCTTCATCGCCTCGCGCAGCTCCTCGTCGTCGACCAGCTTGCCGGCCGTCTCCATCGCGCCCAGCAGCGAGGCCTCGGTGAAGCGGGCCGGTGGCTTGGTCTGTTTGGCCAGCACCTCGGCGGCGGTGCAGCGGCCCTGCTCGCCCTCGTCGATCTGCGGCAGCAGCTGCTCGCGCTCGTCGTCGTCGCCGCCGTCCGCCTCGACCGGCTGGTCGCCGAAGGCGGGGGCCCGCCAGCCGGCCTCCAGCAGCCGCTTGCCCTTGGTCCGGAACTTCAGCTCGGCCGCCTCGGTGACGACCTCGGTGTCCTCGAACCGGGCGTCCGGGTGGAAGACGGCCAGGAACCGACGGACGACCATGTCGTAGATGCGGCGATCGTCGTTCGAGAGCTCGCCGCGGGGCAGCTCGCCGGTGGGGATGATCGCGTGATGGTCGTCGACCTTGCCGTCGTTGACGACGCGGGCCAGCGGCAGCACGTCGAGACCGGTCACGTACTCGGCATACGGCCGGTAGGCGTTCATCGCCGACAGCCGCGATGCGATCGGCTTCAGGTTGCCCGCCTGGTCGGAGGGCAGGAACTGCGATCGGGTGCGCGGGTAGGTGATGACTGCGCCGTTCGACGACCCCTCGTAGAGCCGCTGCGCGGCGGCCAGCGTCCGCTGCGCCGACATCCCGAACCGGCTGTTGGCCTCGCGCTGCAGCGTCGTCAGGTCGTACAGCAGCGGTGGCCGCTGGCGACGCTCCTTGCGCTTGACCGATGCCACGGTCGCGTCGGCGCCGGATGCCTGGCCGGCCACCTGCTCGGCCCGCTCGCGGTCGGGGGTGCGGTCGTCGCGGCCCTCGAACCAACGGCCCACATAGTTGCGGTCTCCGTCCAGCGCGAAGCTGGCGTCGACCTGGAAGTAGTCCTCGGGCACGAAGGCGTCGATCTCGAGGTCGCGGCGGACGATCAGCGCCAGCGTCGGCGTCTGCACCCGGCCCAGCGAGACCACGCCCTCCAGCCGGCCGGCCTTGGTGGCGGCCCGGGTGCCGTTCATGCCCACCAGCCAGTCGGCCTCGCCACGCGACCGGGCGGCTGCCTCCAGGTTCTCCAGCTCGGCGCCGTCGCGCAGCTCGCCGAAGCCGTCGCGGATGGCGTCGCGGGTCATCGACGACACCCACAGCCGCTTGACCGGCTTGTCAGAGCCCAGGTAGTCATAGATGTAGGCGAAGATCAGCTCGCCCTCGCGGCCGGCGTCGCAGCCGTTCACAACCAGGTCGACGTCCTTGCGCTTGATCAGCTTGCCCAGCACGTCCAGCTGCCGGCGGCTGCGGCCCTCGATCGGCTGCAGCTGGAAGCGCTCGGGGATGATCGGCAGCCGGTTCAGCGACCACACGCGGTACTTGGAGTCGTAGTCCTCGGGCTCGGCCAGCTCCACCAGGTGGCCGACCGCCCAGGACACGACCGAGTCGTCGGACTCCAGGTAGTCCTTGTGGTCGGTGAACGTGCCGGGCAGCGCCTTGGCGTAGTCGCGGCCGACCGATGGTTTCTCTGCGATGACGAGGGTCTTGCCCATATGCGGCGAGAGGGTAGCAGGTGGTACGGGCTGCGAATTCGGCGGAATTGCGCCGGTTCATGAGCCTTTGCGCAACGAGCGGGCGGACATTGGAGGACGCTTCGGGCGGTAGCATCCCCGGCCATGTTCATCTCCTTCGAGGGGCTCGACGGGTGCGGCAAGACGACCCAGGCACGGCTGCTCGCAGACGCTCTCGAGGACGAGGGCCAGAGCGTCGTCCGCGTCCGTGAGCCGGGCGGCACGCCGGCCGGCGAGCGGATCCGCCAGCTGCTGCTCGACCCTGGCGAGGAGATCGCTCCGGCGGCCGAGGCCCTGCTCTACGCCGCCGCCCGGGCACAGCTGGTGAAGGATGTGATCCGGCCCGCGCTGGAGCGCGGCCACCACGTGGTCGCCGACCGGTTCATCGACTCCTCGCTGGCCTACCAGGGCGTCGCCCGCGAGCTCGGCGTCGAGCGGGTGATGGAGGCAAACAGCCTGGCCACCGGCGGGCTGTTCCCCGACCGCACGGTGCTGCTCCGCCTGAACGCCGGCCAGGCGGCCGAGCGGCGGGCCGGCGAGCCCGACCGGATCGAGGCCGAGGGCGAGGGCTTCCACGCCGCCGTCGCCCGAGGCTTCGACGAGCTGGCCGGCCGGTTCCCCGACCGGATCGTCGAGATCGACGCCCAGGGGTCGCCGGCGGACGTGCTCCAGCGGGTGCGGGCGGCGGTGGGCCTGTGACCGCGGCGTTCGACGGCCTGCCCGAGCAGCCCGAGGCCCGGCGCCTGCTGGAGGCCGCACTGGCCGATCCCGGCCACGCCTACCTGCTGGCCGGCCCGCCGGGCAGCGCCAAGCGCCGCTACGCGGAGCACTTCGCGGCGGCTCTGCTCCACTCGCGGCTCGAGCGGATAACCGGCGGCACCCATCCCGACCTGTTCAGGCTCGAGCCGGAGGGCACCGGCATCCTGATCGACCAGGCCCGGGCGCTCCGCCGCGATCTGCACATGCGCCCGTTCGAGGCTGACCGCCGGGTGTATCTGGTGCTGGATGCGCATCTGCTTCGCGACGAGAGCGCCAACGCGCTCTTGAAGTCCCTCGAGGAGCCTCCGGCCTACGGCGTGTTCGTGCTCGTGTCCGACAGCGCCGAGCGGCTCCTGCCGACCATCATCAGCCGCGTCCAGCGGGTCGGCTTCCGCCGCTTCACGACCGCCGAGCTGGCATCCGTCACCGGCGACCCGGTGGCCGCCCGCGCCGCCATCGGCGATCTCGGCCGCGCCGAGCGGCTGGCCGGTGACGAGGACGCCGCCGCCCGCCGCCGGTCATACCTGCAGCTGGCCCGGGGCGCGCTCACCGATCCCGCCTTCGACCCCACGGCAGCGGCCGCCGAGGTGACGGCCGCGGCCGGCCGCGCCGGCAAGGCCGCGGGCCAGGCGCTGACCGCATCCCAGCAGGCGCTGCTTGCCACCATCGACGACCCCAAGGAGCGGCGTGCGATCGAGAAGCGGACCGAGGAGCGGGCCAAGCGCGCCGCCCGCAGGGCCGAGCTGGACGAGCTCCGAGAGGCCCTCGACACCGTCGCCTGGTGGTACCGCGACGTGCTCGCAGCGAGGCTGGGCGCGGAGGGGGTCGTGGTACACTCGGACATGGCTGGCGAGGCATCGGAGGACGCCCGCAACGGTGCCCCAGGGGAGCTTGCCCAGGCGCTTGCGATCGTCGCCGAAGCGCGGCAGTCATTCGACTTCAACGTTTCGCCGGCGCTCGCCGTGGAGGCGCTCTTCCACCGGCTGCGGCGAGTACCGGTCGCGCAACCGTGAGGATGACCTGATGGCCACAGTCGTCGGCGTCGTGTTCCAGCCGGGCGGCAAGGTCTACTCCTTCGACCCGGCCGGGCTCGAGCTCCACTGGAACGAGCGGGTGATCTGCCAGACCGCCCGCGGCCGCGACTACGGCCGCATCGTCCAGGCCAACCACACCGTGCCCGACGAGGAGCTGACCGGCCCGCTGAAGCGGATCGTGCGCCGGGCGGTGCCGGCCGACGAGGAACAGCTGAACGCCAACAAGGTGGAGGCGAAGCGGGCGATGCTGCTGTTCCGGGAGTTGATCAAGCGGCAGGGCCTGCCTCTGAAGCCGGTGTCGGCCGAGCTGGTGTTTGACGGCAGCCGGCTGACTTTCGCCTACAGCGCCGAGGAGCGGCCCGACACGTCGCCTCTGCAGGCGGAGCTTTCGGCGCGGCTGAAGCGGCGCGTCGATCTGCGCATGGTCGGCCCCCGGGAGGCCTCGCGGCTGTGCGGCGGCGGCGGTCTGTGCGGCCCGGTCAAGTGCTGCAACCGCTTCCCCTCCCACGAGAGCCCGATCACGCTGCGGATGGCGAAGGACCAGGAGCTGCCCATGAACCCGGGGCGGATCACCGGTCTGTGCGGCAGGCTACGCTGTTGCCTGGCGTTCGAACATCCGCTGTACCGGTCGTTCCGGGACAGAGCGCCGGCGGTCGGGAAGCGGGTGGCGACGCCGCATGGCAAGGGCGTGGTTCGCGGCTACGAGGTGCTGCGAGACGCTGCGGTGGTGGAGATGGATGGTGAGAAGCAGATGCTGGAGCTGAAGCTCGAAGAGATGGTGGAAGTGGCCGGATGAGCAAGAAAATCGCCCTCTGGGGCCCGGGTCAGGACGACCCCGTGCTGCGAGAGTTCAAGGATGCGCTGGCGGCCGAATGGGTGCGCCGCGGATACGTGTACGACGACTCCGAGATGCCTGACGCCGAGGTTGTCTTCAACTTCATCAACGTCGACAAGCCGAAGCCGTTCCGCCGCCGCCGGCGATCGAACTACGTCACCATCGTCTCCTCGCTCCCCGAGCGCCCCGACGACGTGCTGCGCTACGAGTACCCGCTGATGGTGCGCGGGCTGGCCAACCTCGGCATGCTGGTGGTGCCCGGCGACGCCTGCCATTTCGTCACCCCCGAGCGGGGCTTCTACTCGGTGCCGGATCCCGGCGACCTCGACCTGTGGGTGCGCGGGGTGGTCGACAGGATCACGCCGCTGGCCACCTCCCGGCTGGTGATCGACAACCGCTTCGACGACGACCTGGAGCCGGAGCTGTGGGACGGCGACGAACTGACCCGCGGCCTGCTGGAAGCCGGCCGCCGGCTGGACGCGCTGGGCCTGCTGCCCGCTCCCTTCCCGCTCGAGGAGCTGGTTGACGAGAAGGAGCTGCGGGCGATCAAGCGGATCTACGGCATCGGTGGGCTCTCCTATGGCAACCTGTCGGTGCGCAAGGACGACATCCGGTTCTGGATGTCCGCGTCGGGCGTCGACAAGTCCAACCTGCAGACCGTGGGCAAGGACGTGCTGATGGTCAAGGACTACGAGCAGGCCACCGGCACGATGGTGCTGTCGGTGCCGCCGGGGATCGAGCCCAACCGGGTGTCGGTCGACGCCATCGAGCACTGGATGATCTACCAGGAGCATCCCGATGTGAACGCCATCGTCCACGTCCACGCCTGGATCCCCGGCATCCGGGCGACGGAGTTCAACTACCCCTGCGGTACCGCCGAGCTGGCGATCGCGGTCGCCGACATCATCCGCGAGGAGCCCAGCCCGTCGCATTCGGTGGTCGGCCTCAAGAACCACGGCATCACCGTCACCGGCACCAGCCTCGAAGACATCTTCGAGCGGATCGAGCCGGTGATCGAGGTGCAGGTTCCGATGATCGCCTGACGGACGGCCGCGGGCGCCCGAGCCGGGGCGGCCCGGGCGCGCCGGCGGCTGCGTTTAGGTGACGTAGACGTCCCAGGCGACGAGCACGACCCGGTCGCCGGGGTGCTGGTCGCCGATACCGTAGTGCTCGAACAGCGCCCGCTCCTCGTCAACCTCCAGGTGCTCGTCGGCCGACACCTTGGGCGCGTTCTTCACCGTCCCGGCGTCGTAGGCGACTCGCACGGCCTCGTCGCCCACCAGCTCGGCGCCGGCCACGGGCACGAAGTGCTTGTGCATGCCGAACAGGCCGCCGCCGATCAGCAGGAAAGCGGGCTCGCCGGTCGCGTCGTCCACGTACGCGTCCTCGACGCGGCCGATCTTCTCGCCGTTTCGGTCGACCACGTCTCGTTCGTACCAGATGTGGGTCATCGGGCCGGGCATCGATTCCTCCTCGGTGGATGGTCGCTCGACCTCCTGAGCGTACCGGGTCCGCGTGCGTCCGTCGAAGCCCGGTTGCGGTGAGAATTCACCATATGTAGAATTACGTCATGACGGCCAATCGCAAGGGACGGCGGCCGGGGAACCCGGGCACCGCCGACGAGATCCTTCGCTCAGCCCGCGACTCATTCGCCTCGCTCGGCTACGAGCGGGCGTCGGTGAGGGGGATCGCCCGCGCGGCAGGCGTCGACCCCGCGCTGGTGCTCCACTACTTTGGCAGCAAGCAGCACCTGTTCGTGGCCGCGGTGGAGCTGCCGTACGACGTCGGAGCCGAGATCGGCACGCGCCTGGCGACCACCCCGGAGGCGGCCGGAGAGGGGCTGGTGCGAATGTTCCTCCTCGCCTGGGATGACGAGAACATCCAGCCGACGGTGATCGCCCTGCTGCGCGCGGCGGCGACGGACGACGCGGCGGCCGGCATGCTCCGCCAGCGGTTCATGGCGATGATCCATCCCCTGCTGGAGGGGATGGAGGACGCCGGCTTCCGCGCGTCTCTGTGCTCCAGCCAGATGCTCGGACTGGGACTCACCCGGTACGTGCTGCGGCTGGAACCGCTGGCCTCGGCCGATCACGACACAATTGTGCGGGCGATCGGCCCCACCATCCAGCGCTACCTGACCGCGGCGGAGCTCACATGAGCTCCCCGGCGGTCGCGATCGCCGGCCTGGGGGTCGTCCGCGGCGGGCGGCCGGTGCTCGACAGCCTCTCGCTGACCATCGCCGCGGGTTCGATCACCGGCCTGCTGGGCCCCAGCGGCTGCGGCAAGACCACGTTGATGCGGTGCGTGGTGGGTGTGCAGGTGACCGCCGGCGGCACGGTCACCGTGCTCGGGCTGCCCGCCGGCTCGCCACCGCTGCGGCGCCGGGTCGGGTATGTGACCCAGGCGCCCTCGGTCTACGCCGACCTCACAGTGCGCGAGAATCTGCGCTACTTCGCGCGGGTGCTGGGCGCGCCCGCCCAGCGGGTCGACGAGGTGGCCGCCACCGTCGGCCTCGAGGGCCAGGTCGATGCGCTGGTCGCCGCCCTGTCGGGCGGCCAGCAGGCCCGGGTGTCGCTGGCCACCGCGCTGCTGGGCAGCCCCGAGCTGCTGGTGCTCGACGAACCGACGGTGGGCCTCGATCCCGTGCTGCGAATCGAGCTGTGGGACGCCTTCCGCCAGCTGGCCGATGCCGGCACCACGCTACTCGTCTCGAGCCACGTGATGGACGAGGCCGAGCGCTGCGACGACCTGGTCCTGATGAGGGACGGCGAGGTGCTGGCCGCCGAGTCCCGCCAGGCGCTGATCGCCCGTACCGGGGCGGCCGATGTCGAGCAGGCGTTCCTGCAGCTGGTCACCGGGCGGCAGGCGGCGTGAGCCCGCAGATCACCCTCGCCACCGCGCTCCGCGTCCTCTCCCAGCTGCGCCGCGATCCGCGGACGATCGCCATGCTGGTGATCGTTCCCTGCGTGCTGGTGGCGCTGCTGCGGTACGTCTTCAACGGCCAGCCTGAGACGTTCCAGCGGGTCGGCGTGCCGATGGTGGGGATCTTTCCGCTTGTCTCGATGTTCCTGGTCACGTCGATCGCGATGCTCCGCGAGCGGACGAGCGGGACGCTCGAGCGCCTGATGACGATGCCGCTGGCCAAGCTCGACCTCCTGGCCGGCTACGCGCTGGCCTTTGCCGTCGTCGCGGTGATCCAGGCGGCGACAGTGTCCGGCGTGGCGATCGGCCTGCTCGACCTGCACGTCGCCGGGTCCACGGCCCTGGTGGTGGCGCTGGCAGTGCTGAACGCGCTCTTGGGGATGGCGCTGGGCCTGTTCCTGTCGGCGTTCGCCGCCACCGAGTTCCAGGCTGTGCAGTTCATGCCGGCGTTCTTGCTCCCCCAGCTGCTTCTGTGCGGCATCCTCGCCCCTCGCGACAGCATGTCGGACGCCCTGCGCTGGCTGTCGGACGTGCTGCCGATGACCTATGCCTACGACGCGCTCAGCCGGGTCGCGGCCGGCGACGGCCTAGGCGAGGTCGCCGTCGACGTGGCCGTGCTGGTCGCCGCTGCGCTGGCGTCGCTGGCCCTGGGCGCCGCGACCCTGCGCCGCCGCACCGCCTAGCGAACCTGCCCCCAACCGGGTTCGGTACCCGGTTCGCCGGCCCGTTCTTGGCTCTGGGAGCGGGCTGCTCGCCGGGAGGAACCGGGTACCGAACCCGGTTCCGGTCCGCCCGCGCGGGAGCGTCTGGTGACGGAGATGGCGCGGTTTGGGCGGGTTCTGTGACTCAGTGGCGGCGGTAGCCGTCGGCGCGCAGCCAGGCGACCGTGTCGGCCACGGTCTCGTCCAGTGGGCGGGTGCCGAAGCCGAGCTCGGCCTGCGCCTTATCCGGCCGGGTGTACCACCAGTACGCGCTCGACCGCAGCTCCGCTTCGTCGAGCGGGACGAGCGGCAGGTGCATCACCCGCGCGCCCGTCAGCACAGCGGCGAGCGCGCCCACCGGCATCATCGCCTGACGGCGGCGCTTGCCCGTCACCCGGCCCACCAGGTCGAAGAAGTCGGGATGGGCGAGATTCCCCTCCGGGTGGGTGAGGATGTAGCGCTCGCCCGGCCGACCGCGCTCCTCCGCCTGCAGCATTCCGGCCACCACGTCGCGGGAGTCGACGTAGGACAGCCCTCCGCGGACGACGAACCGCAGCACGCCGCGCAGGTACTCCTCGATCGGCCATGACGACACCCGGTGGATGTCGCCTGGGCCGATCACGAAGCCGGGATTGACGACGACCACGTCCATGCCCTCCTCGGCCGCGCGCAGGGCGTGCTGCTCACCACGCGCCTTCGAGCGGCCGTAGCGAAAGTCGCTCCGGCCGTCGTCGCCGTCGAGCAGGAAGTGCGCCTCGGTGCGGGGGAAGCCCGGCGAGCCGGCCGGTCCCATCGCGGCCACGCTGGACGCGTACACGATCCGGCCGGCGCCTGCGTCGCGAGCGGCTGCCAGGAGGTTCGCGGACCCATCCACGTTGACCGCCGTCAGCCGCTGCTCGTCCCGCGCCCGGTGGCCGACGACCCCGGCCAGGTGGAACACATGATCCACGCCGTCGAGCGCGGCCGGTAGCGAGCCGGGGTCGGTGACGTCGCCCAGCACGATCTCGGCTCCGGTGTCGGCGATCCGCTGGGCGGCGGCATCCGACCGGGCCAGCGCCCGCACCGCCCGATCGCGCCGAAGGAGCTCACGGACGAGCTCGGATCCGAGGTAACCGGTGGCGCCGGTGACGAGCGTGGTCATGGCGGAGCAGCCTATGCCAGCGGGCCGCCCGTTGCCTCGGAGGATTGCCGGCGCGGCCGTTCGGGTACCGCCAGCCGCGGCGATGGAGACCGAAATCCCCACCAGAAGCGGCTGGATCTGGCGTGCCTACGGAGCCACCGTGACGTGGCTCCGCTTCCCGCTGCTGCTCGGGATCGCCGTTCTCACCGGCTACGTCGTCATGCATGTGAAGCCGCAGGAGGCCAGCCAGTCCGACGTGATCTCGATGGTGCCCGCCGACTCCAAGGCGCTGCAGGCCCAGCGCCGGGCGGCCCAGCTGTTCGACCTCCCGTTCGCCAGCGACGCGGTGGTCGTGCAGCGCGATCCGGCCGGGCTGTCCCTGGACGTCCAGCGGCAGACGGCCAGCCGGGCCGTGGCCACCGACCAGGCGGCGCGATCCGGCGAGGGGCCGCCGATGGTCGCCATCCCGATCGCCAACACGCGCGGACTGGTGCCCGGGTCGCGCGAGTCAGACACCACCGCCCTCACCTACCTCGGCTTCCCGGAGGACACGACGCTGCTCGACCGGGTGTTGCTCGCCGAGCGCTACGCCGACGGGGTCGGCCCGCACGTCGTCGGCGTCACCGGCGTCGCGCCCGCGAATCTGCACGAGGGCCAGCTGATCGAGGACTCCCTGATCTGGATCGAGCTGGCGACGGTCGTCCTGGTGGTGCTCGTGGTCGGCCTGCTGTTCCGCTCCCTGCTGGCGCCGGTGGTCGCCCTGGCCGCCGTCGGCATCGCATATTCGCTCGGCGTGGCGCTGCTTCGCTGGCTCGGCGACTCGACCGGCTTCCACGTCCCCGAGAACCTGAGGCCGCTGATGGTGGCGCTGGTGCTGGGCGTGGTCACCGACTATTCGATCTTCTACCTGAGCTGCTACCGGGCGAAG
>Ga0070684_100000222_pt1 | contig 39583 bp, 72 predicted proteins | sample KBSC723LmetaG_FD_65653 | JGI IMG/M metagenome (GOLD analysis project Ga0070684, IMG submission 65653) | Corn rhizosphere microbial communities from Kellogg Biological Station, Michigan, USA - KBS C7.2-3L metaG | ecosystem: Host-associated > Plants > Roots > Rhizosphere ...
GCCCCGCTCGAAGGCACGGGCAATGGGGCGGATGAGCGGGCGATGCGCGTAACTGATGGCCTCGAAGCCTGCGACTGGTCCGGCGTCTCTATCGGGAACAAAGCCATCATCAAATACGCGGTGGAGTTGCTCCGAAACCGCGTCCTTCGCAATGAGGATGTGGGAACGGTGGCCGCCGATCGGGCGTTCCCGGCGAAGAACGGCTATTTCGTCTATGACCCAGAAGGCAATGGGTTTGATCTGTATGACACGGATGCAGAACGCGCCAAAGCGCACAACACGGCCATAGAAGAATGTCGGCGGGCAGCAATCGACGACGGCGAATGGCCGCTCGAAGTGGACAGCATCGTATCTGGAGTCGTCACCCACAAAACCGCCGCGACTAACGTAGACGGCGATTCCTGCGAGTATGCTGCCGCTCCCTCCGCAGATGCAGCGGCAGCGCCGGCAGACGAGCGGGCGGCGTTCGAGGTGTACATGCGCGCTCGGCATCCGCACGTCGAATTGTACCGGCGCGACGTGCGCTCATCATCCCGTTTCGGGCAGTACTGCCGCGAGTTCGCTCAGGAAATGTGGGGGCTTTGGCAGGCCCGCGCGGCAGCATCGCAGCCAGCAGCGGAGCCGATCATTCCGGCCGAACTGCATCACGACACCGCAAAGCTCGTGCGCCGGTTCGCTCGTGCGCTCGCCAACAAGCTGCTGTCCGCGCAGCGCAAGTACGGCTACTCGGACAACTGGATGCGCGACGATTGGGCGGACGAGTGCCGCGCCGAGCTGATGCGCCATATCCAGAAGGGTGACCCGCGTGACGTCGCAGCCTACTGCGCGTTCTTGTGGCATCACAACGAATCGACCGCAGCGGCAGCGGGGCAAGAGGCGGTGGCGTGGGTTCGCAAGCACCCTGACACGGGCGAGCTTTCGGGAGACTGGCTCTGGAATGACGCCATAGAGCAATGCCGCAAGAATTCCGGCGTTTGGTTCCCGCTGGGCTTTCTCACCGCCGCGCCCGCGCAGGTCGTCACTCGGCAGGGGCTGACGGACGAGCAGTGGTACGACCTTGCGTCGCGGCATGCCAATGCCGAATGGAACGGCGACGGCTATCTGGCTTCGGTCAAAGCGCTCTGCGATGACTATCGCGCCCTTCTCGCCGCTCAGCAGCCGGAGCCGCGCGCCGAGGTGACGGACGACGAGTACTGCCCGAACTGCAATTGCCAACGCGACGGGCACGCGCCATGTGTATTCGCTCAAGACGAGGCGAAGCGGCGTGCCAAGTTGGCTCCCATTGAAGCCGGCCGCGCAGGAGACGAAAAGTGAGCAAATACCAGAAACTCGACGCGCTGATCATCGCTGAGATCGAGAGGATCGACCGTGCCGACGCCCGCGCAGGAGAAGGCCAATGACCGAACCGATTCTGACGCGCGACCAGATCCTAGAAGCGCTCACTATCCCCGGCCTGAACGTCGAAGCATCCTTGGAGCCGCGTGAAGTCGAACTGCTTTGCGTGGTGATCTCCGACTTGCTGGAGAAGGTTTGCGGGGAGCCTATCTATCAGGCGCGCCAACGTTCTGATGAGGACGATAGGTGGGATGACGTATATGAGGCCACGCATTTCGCTTGCTCAAACGAGCCCAAGTTTTACGAAACGCGCATCGTCTACGCCCTCACCCGGAGCAAGCCATGAAGATCACCGATGACATGCTGACGGAGTGGTTTCCGCCAGAAGTGAAACCGATCCGCCCCGGAATCTATCTCGTTAAGAAGTTCGCCCACGTGGACTGGCTCTATTGGCGCTATTGGGATGGAGATTTTTGGAGAACCGGGATTGTCTATGAGTGCTCAGCGCCTGATACGCGTTTCTCAAAGGGCTTAAGCAAGGCATCGATCCAAGATGTTCAATGGCGCGGCCTAAACAAGGAGCCACAACGTGACTGAGAGAGAACTGGAAAATAAGGTGATCACGTTTCGTGATTTGATCAACAACCTGCTTGGCTCATGCACAAGTTCCGAGAGGATTGATGCTCGGCGAGAACTTGTCGGAGCATACCGGCAGGTGCTCGATGAACTGCAGGTCGCCCGCCGCACCACGCCAGACAGGGAGTCGATCATCGAGGAATGCGCGAAGGTGTGCGATGAAGCTGCATCACGCCGCTGGTATGCAGAAGATAAAGCGTACGAGGGCTGCGAATTCTGTGCTGAAGAAATACGCGCCCTAAAGACCGCCCCCAATGGAGATGAAAAATGAAACGTTTCGCCATTGCATTTGATGAATTTTGCACCGCCTGTCGCTGGCTGTCGCCATTCGTCATGTGGGCGACCGCCTACGCAATTTTGCACTGAGGAAAGCATGATCGACATCTTGAAGATGAAAGCGCTGGCGGCGAAATGCCGGGAGCCGGCCAGTTCTTGGGATGTTTCGTCCACACTGGGGGACGCCGCCAACGCCATCGAATCCCTCCTATCCGAACTCGAAGCCCGAGAAGCGGATCGGCGAGATGCGCTGCCGGATGGGCTGTGGGTATCGGGATACAGAATGCCTTCTGGCGTCAAGATCGTACGCACCATGCAGATCAAGGGGCCGGATAAATGGAAGGTCACTGATGGGTTCTCGTGCCTGAACAAGAATGGAGAATGGGAATACGAACCCATCCCAAGTGCGCGCGATAAGGAATTCTTGGCGCGATGCCGGTTCGATTCGGCACAAGAGGCCATAGACGCCGCCCTTGCGCAACGACAAGAAGGGGAAGAGAAGTGAGCCAAATCGACGCAAGACAGGTTCGCGTGCTTCTGCTGCAACTGCGCCAGATGGCAGTCAACGGCTGGAGCGAAGGTATCGACCCGCGTGGGCAATGCGAAAAGATCGTCAGCAGGATAGACGAATTCGCGTTCGCGCATCGCGAGGAACTAGGCACTCGTGGTGACGATGGAGATCCGAAGTAAGTGAAATCAGTGTTTCAACGAATCTTAGAGATCACACGCAAGGAATGGGGATTTGATCACATAAATACTACAAAGGAGGAGTTGTAATTATTTAAAAAGTCCTAGGAGTTAGCATTGGATAATGCTTTCTCCTAGGATATATGTTTTTAGTCAACGCACACGGCGCGCTGCAATAAATCCCTGAGCTGTTGCCGTGCTTGTAGCAAAGGCCGCAGTAGCTACTAGATAAATAGTCGTGGTAGTAGAAAGACTAAATCTTTGCTGAGGAACTGCATGCTGCTGCGTTGTATTGGTCGGAAACGTACCGTTGCTGAAAAAGCTCAATGGGTTTGCTGGTAGACCTGCTGACACAGACGAAATGCCAGCCTGAATACTTGATGTAGTAGTAGTCGCAGCAGCTGAATAATTGAAGGCACCCCAAACATCCCAATCGCCAGCGGTTAGGGTAATGAAAGAAATGTTAGCATTAGTTGCAGCCGTTAGACTGACTGACCCCGATGTTGCTGTAACATATTCTCCAATACTTCCTGCATTTACGTTATCGCCTAGAGTGGTTCCAACAATGCCAGCCGTAGTAGACGGCGTGATGGCTCCGGTAAAGGTCGCTCCCGTCGTCATCGCATAGCTAGAGCGACACGTAAATCCAGTGCTTGTAGTCCAGTTCAGCGCGCTACCCGATGCGCTGCAACTCGGCATGGCGAATGCTGTGGGCGACGTCGATGAGCCGGTGGCGTTTGCGAGAACCGTATTGGCAGCAATCGCCGCGATACCGTTGACGCCAATGCCACCCCACGCCGGCGCACTTGACGATCCTGTCGAGACGATTGCTTGACCAGAACTGGAGCCAGTCGGATTAAGCAGTTGGACCGGCACTGTTGTGGCCGCCAGCACGACCGATGAAAAGAGCGCAAGGAATGCGCCGAATAGTTTCTTCATTCTCATTCTCCGTCAGGGATAATGGCGCCGTCGCCAATGGTAGAAGATAGGGCTTTATCGCAGTGGCCAGGATTGATCCAGTTTAAGAACTTGCATAGCACGCAGCCCCACTGTCTGCCGGCATTTCGCGCCTTCGCCGCGCGTTCGCTGATCGTTTCGTTCGGGGAACCACCGAATAACGTATTCCCGGCCTCATCTAGCAGGACTAGCCAGTTCAGGAAATAGCGGCCGATCTTGTTCATTGCTGCGCTCCCGGAGGCGTCGATTTGGCGAGAAGGTCATTGACCTGCGTGGTGTCACTCGTGCTGCCGAACCAGAAGTGAACGACGACTAGCCATACAGTGCCAAGCGTGCCTGTTGCAGAATAAATCAAGGCCTTGGCACCTTCCGGAACCGGGTAGACAAACAGACCGATCAATAAACCGAAGAAGCCAGCAGTGATGAGAAACGTGAGCCATGCCGGCACAATCGATTTATTAGCCGTCTGCATATCGCGAGCGCTGATCGTATCCTGCACCTTCAGCGACGCCAGAGTTTCCACATCCTTGAACCCAGCTTGGGCCATCGCCAAGGCATAATCTTGATCTTTTGCCCGCATAGCCGCCAGTTGCTCAGGTGTAGCACCGCTAATCGCCGCAGCAATAGCATTCTGCCTGTCATCGGTCGAGGCATCCGATTTCGGTGTCAGGCCAAATACCGATTCAAGCGCAGCGAGACCTCCTCCTACGAGGGGGCCACCTAGAACGGTTCCAATAGTCGGAGCAAGTTTAACAACGACATTGAGTGCATCTGTCCAACCTGACATGATCATGCTCCTTTCACGGTAGACCAATCCATATCAGCTCCCCAACAAAAACAAGGCGCGTTCCGCATCGCGGCGTTTTACAAGACCCGGAAGCGTTACGCCTGCGGCATGGATCCATTTTCCGAACTCGCTGGACGCAGCCTGAGCATCGCCAGAATTAAAAAGACGGAGAAGCGTAGAATTCGAAAGCGCGGTCAGTCCGAGGTTGTAGGAAAAATCCGCCAACGCGCCCTTCTGTTCATCAGTCATCGGTACCTTAACGATCATATCGAGTTGGCCACCGATAGTGCGCATCCGATTGGTGAGATCCGAGTCAGCCTGATCCTGCGTCCATACCGTGTCGCGGTTGATGCCATAACCGGTAGCACCGTAGCCAATCGTCGGAACGAGCCACCCTTTAGCCGGATCAGGATAGGCTTTCAGCTCACATCCCTCGAATTGCTTGGCAAGACCTATTGCCATATCGAGCCAGTTCATTGATTTTCACCTCCAGTGAGAACTTTCAGGATCCGCTCGTCGCCTTCTTTCAAGGCTTGTAGTAGAGCGCGATGGTCAAGCAACATGTCTCGCTGGGCTTCGGCAATCAGAAGAACGCCCTTGAGCGTCTTGTCTTGAGCCTCGGAGAGTTCTAGCAGCATCCCCAAGATTCGCTGCTGCATTTCAGCCATCGCAAGCAGATTTTTCACTCCATCCCATATCAGCCTGAGCAAGCGAAGTGTTTCTTCTGCGGCAACTGTAATCACAGCGCTAGCAATAGAAGCTTCGCTAGACAAACTTAAGTTCGTCCCGCCCCAATCCGGATCATATCCCCACGCATAGTGAAGAAATAGCGAACTGGCGATGAACGTAGATAGTGCTATCAAAAATATCTTCGGTGAGCGAAACCGTAGATAAATTCGATACAAGACCTTACCCATGCCGAAGTCCCAAGTATCCGATGACGATTTCACCAATGAACAGAATGACCATAGCCCAACTCATGCGTCGGTTAAAGCGAACTTCCTTGGATGCAACCATCGCTGAGCGCTCAGTTTCAAGATCAACAACACGCTGACCATAATGGTCAAGTCGTTCATTCAGGAACTCGTCTCTGTCGAGGCGTTCGCGTATATCGCCCCGCAATGCAGCGATATCCTCTTTGGTGGCGATCGATTCACGCAGTTCGCTCATGAATTCATTGAGACGCTCAATATTTTCTTCAGCTTTATCAAGGCGTTGTGCGTCGTGGGCGCGCTGTCGCCGGATATCTTCGATCTCGGCTGCAAGTTTTTTATCGGCAGCATGAAGTTCTTCAAAGGTAAACATGAAATCCCCGTTATCCGTGTTTTATATGAAATTAAGCGCCGGCAGTATTGACCGACCATCCAAACCCAAGATTCGATGTTGCTGAAGCATTGGAAGAGATGGTAAAAGTGGTTGCCGTGACAGCACTCACCCAGAAGTTTGAGATCCCGGCTGCGCCAGGACTTCCGGTCGCCGTCAACTGGATTTCATATCCTTGAGGCTGAACATCAAGTCCGTGAGAAACCACAATGGACGAGTTCCCGGAAAGAAGGGTTGCGCTGCCAGAGTTCGATGTTTTGTAGCCGACATTGTGGTGGATGTACTTGCCAGGGCTTGACGAACTTCCGTCAAAAATATTTCCGGCATTTCCACGAATATCACAGTCAGCAATAACGAAATTCGTCGATGAACCTGAATCAATCGTGATTCCATGACCGCTATTTCCTGTTCCACCACCAAAGTTTCCAAGCGACGCACCGATAATCGACCAATCACTTTGATTTGCGCCTACATGAACTCCATTGGAGTTTTGCTCAAAAACACCACCTAGGATTCGGAAGTCATCACCTTTGGTAAGCAAGATCCCATCACCCATATTGCTGACGCATTGAGGATCGATGAAATGAATACTCGAACACGAACCAGTACCGGAATTATTAATTTCGCACCCATGAGAACCATTATTACCAAACCAGCAATTACTGAAACGTACATTACTTACACTTCCAGTAGATGATGGAATAATGAAAACTCCACGCTGGACATTACTATCAAAAAATGTATTATCTGACCACACTGCATAAGCGAGTTGAGAAGCGCCAGGGGAAATAATCATGCCAGTCCCTTGGTGCTGGATCTCGCATTGTACAATTCTTAGATCATTAGTTTGATTAACAACAATACCAAAAGAAGGCTGACTTCCAGAGGGCGCATCCATAACAATATTCATGACCAACTGGTCGAACCCTGACGAATTAGCGCCGATAACGATAGAGCGCCCAACTGTGGCTACAGTATTGCGAATCTGTCCATCTCGTATAACAGCAATAGTCGAGCTAAAACTTATTGCTGTATATGCTCCAAAGACAGAGAAATCTCTAAGTGTATGGGTAGCACCCGAGGTAAAGTTAAACGTCGTTCCGCCCGTCCTAGTGACGCTATGAACAATATTCAATCCGGCTATTTCAATATCAGAAGCAGAGATATCGAACAAATCATCAGTCGGAGAATTGCATGTTAACGTAGTGCCATATTCAAAATCACCAAGAAGCTTGAAATTATTAACAGAAATATTGATAGTTCCGGCGATTAGATAATTTCCGGCAGGAACGTATAGACAATGGCCTGACATATTAGCGATTGCATTGTTGAAAGCCGAAGTATCATCGGTAACGCCATCTCCTTTCGCCCCAAAATCTTTTACAGTAACAAAATCCTGAAGCCTAGATTTAACGGTTCTGGTTACCGCATTTGAACTGCCCTGGTTATATGATAATTTGCTTGACTGAATACCTGCATTTAGAGCAACGCTTGCGTCAGTAACACTTCCCGACCCCGGGGTTCCTATAGCAATCGTATTTCCTACTTTAATATTTACTTCATTTACACCAATTGGAATCGCCGAATTAAATGTCACGACAGTTCCTGAAACAGACCATGTATCAGGAGTCTGGTAGACACCATCAAAAAAGACCCACAGATTTGCCGGGGATCCTGGGGAAGATGAAATCGTGAGAGTCGTCGTAGTGCCCGGAGTGAAACCAGTCCCAGACAAATAGGCGTTGTCGGTCATGTTCCCGATTAGACCGCTGCTCGTATCTTCCGTGATTTGGTCCCAGATCAAGTTGTTAAACTGATCATAGACGACCTGCCGATAAGTACCCGCCCCCCAGATCAATGCTTGCCCGTTCGCATCTAGAACAATAGGATTTGTGTTAAGGATGGTTTGGGCTGGGTCCTGCCACGTATTCTTGAACGTAGAAGTGTTGGGGATGTAGAAATAGACCGATCCACCAGCGAGCGGCTTCCCGTTCGAATCGATGAACTGACTTTTTGCATTCGGCAGGATGGTAGCCGCCATTTCGATGTATCCTAAGGAAAGTGGAACATGCAGCCGCTCTAGCGTGCTGCGTGTCTCTGCCCTTAGGAGACTCTTTACGGGCGACTACCGCCGATAGGTTGGCTAGACCATGACCCACGAACTTCTGGCGATATTAGACAGTATCGCGAAAGAACATTCCGCTCAGCTTGGCTTCATCGCCATTTCTTGCGTGATAGGCTTCTGCGGCGCCTTCAAAAAAGCATTTCTTGCTTCGCTACGGCCTTCCGTTGCTCCCTCCGAGAGACCTGACACCCCCGGTGGTAATGGCTGGATACAGGAGCCTCTGGAGTCCGATGTTGCTCGCGACTGGAGCCGCAATACCGGCTGCACGATTGAGCGCAGGCGCAGCTAATTGCGGATTCAGCAGCATATTAGCAAGATTTGCTTGGATCTGTTCATTGCTTGCGTTCGCAAGTCCGCCAAGCGTACGCCCAGCGAATGAACCCGCGGCGCTCCCAAGCGTTGCCCCAATGGGACCACCCAACAAATACCCCATCCCCCCTCCGATAGTCCCTCCTACTGTGCCAGCCGGTAGTTTGCCAACAAGCGCCCCTAGTTTCCCAGGAAGTGCAGCTTGAAGCATATTCTGCGTTGCCAAATTTTGCGCAGTCGAACTTCCGGCTGATCTGCCAAGACCAGTGCTCGAGGCACGCAGCAAATCATCTCGAATCGCTGTAAGCGCATCGATTTGAGATTGATTTACTGATTTCGCAAGATTAACCCCGGGTTTTTGCTGGGATTTCTGAATATTAGCTAAGGCATTCTGTACTTTGGAGAGTGTAATGTTTCCTTGCGCATCCGTGAGATTCATACCTTGCAAATACTGCATTGCATCAATCGGCCGAGATGCAGCAGCATAAGATCCTCGCGCTTCAGCGTAACCAGGGATCTCCCGGTCCATCAATGACAGCAATTGGTCTTTGACTCCAAGCAAATTTGAAGCTTTGCTTTTTTCTCCAGCCTGAGCAGCTGAATTGATCTGATCATCGAGAGCCTGCTTTATCCAATGCAGCCCCGTTCCAGAAACGTATGTCTGCGGGGAACCAAGCGCGCCACCCATGTTGGCATTAGCTTGATTTTGAACGGTAGTCTCAATTGATGGCGACCCTGCATTCTTTGCCATAGTCTGAGCCTGCTTAAAGGCTGACTGGAATGCAGGAGTCTGCTTAAGAGCAGAATATTCGGTGCTCGATGTTGGGATACCAACGTGCGTCGACAAATAATCTTGGACGGCAGATGTGTCTCTGCCGGCTCTAGCGGCAACTAAATCATCCGCAGTTCCTGTAATCCTTTCTAGGGCTCCAAGGCGAGCGGCAGCATTTTGCTGCTCCTGAGCAATGAATGGATTCGGACTGATATCTCGAATCGTGCGCTGAAGAGTTGCGATCCCAGGATTTGCCGTAGCTTCAGCCAATGTCGGAGAAGAGCCCGCCACGAGTTGCGACAGATTAGGAACCGATGGTCCGCCTTGCGCAGCTCTCGCAAGAATATTTTCGGCAATAGCTTGCTGACCAGAATTAGTGAAGGGTTGAAGAGCCGAACCGATGACATTGCCAGCATATCGCCCTGCACCCACCGCACCCGAAACCAGCGCCGGAGTAGCCGCACCCAGGAGTGCGCCGACTCCCATTTGACGCAACTTATCCGATCCGTAATTTTGACTGTCCGGAGAAACGGGCGATACTGCGCCCATGGCAGCGCCACTTACAGCCCCGCGTCCAGCAAGACCCAGCAATCCAGTCCCTACTGGCGCCCCGATAACGAGTGGAGCGGTAGCAGCCATTGCGCCGCCGATGTTGCCAGCGCCAGTTGCAATGGGGTGCGCTTGTTGGTACGGCGCGACTTCCTGCGCGCCAGCCTGCAATCCTTGGTTCGCATTGTTGACGAGCCAATCACCAGCGCGACCAATTGCTCCGACAAGGCTTTGACCTTGCGGAGTCATGCCTTGGCCAGTCGTGCCAAGAGATTGCAGGCCATGCCCAAGCAATTGCTGTGCGCCGAGTGCGGTCTCTTGGACACCACGGCCCAAGCCTGCCAAAAACGATGTGCCTGTTCCCGGCTGCGGCCCGGTTGGCTGCTGCGGAGATGCTTGTGGAGATACTGCCGCCGAATTTGGCGCAGCACTCTTCGTCATCGCCGCAAAAATCGCATCGTCGGATTGTGGCCCTTGCTGCTGTTGTGCCGGCGCGCCTCCCTTGCTAAACGCAGAGAAGATCGCATCATCACTTTGGGTGCCGCTAGGTGCAGCAGTCGGGATTCCGGGGAGTACTTGAGGCTGCGTCGGTTGTGATTGCTTTGGCAGATTCGAAAGCACTTTCCCGGGATATGCCTGCGTCAAAGGCCCCCAATTCTTCTGATCCGTGCCGCCGTGGTATGCGCGTAAAGCATCCTGAACGTTGCCATAGCGGTTCAGGTTTTCATTCAGCAGATTAGCAATCGCCGGAATCGCTTGATTCGGGTCAGTTGGATCTTTGACGCCAAGAGCTTGCGCAGTGGCCGGCATAAGCTGTCCAAGACCGACTGCACCAACGGATGATTTGGCGTTCGGGTTGCCGCTAGATTCAACCTGGATGACGGCGCGAATCAGCGAAGGATCAATATTGTATTGCTTCGCAGCAGATTGAATGATACTCGAGTAATCGGCCATCATTGCCCTCCACCGGGAATTTGAATCACCCCGCTGCGCACGAGATTCCCGAGGTCAGCCTTGAACTTTGCCAATTGTTGCGGGGATTGACGCGCGATAAACTTCTGTTGCTGCTGTGGATTCATCGATGTGAAAACAAAGGCGTCAGGATTAACAGCTTTGTTCCACTGAGACTGCCATTGGTTGAACTTGTCAGTCGTCAGGCCCGAATTCTGGAATGCATAGTCCTGCGCAGCTCGCATCTTCTCGCCAGCGATCGTCTTAGCGAGGATATCTTCGTTCGCCAACTTCGAAATGCTAGGGTTCGCGTTCCCCGTCACAGCCGCATTCAGGCGAGCATCCGTGCCAGTACCAAGAGAACCGGAGACCGACGAAGCATAGTTCGTCAAGATTTTCTTGAACTCGTCATAATTCTGCACATCCCCGGTCCAGCCGATCTGCTTGGCAGTTTCCGGGGCCAGTGCATTGAAAAAGGATTTCGCCTGATTCCGCCAGTCAGTTCCGGGACCGGTATTGATGCCAGAAAGCGCATCGCGCGCCTGTTCAAGCAAATTGACGCGCATCGGTACATCAGCCGCCGAGTCATGCAGTTGCTGGGCGGCGGTGTTCGAGGTCGCACCTTGCGCCGTCAATGCGGCTTGCTGGGCTGGCGAAAGCGAAGTTTGGATGCCAGGTGCGCCGCCTTGACCGCCCTGATCGTAGCGGCCTGTATAGCCACCGCCAGAACCTCCGGCCGGAGCATTCGGGACACCTCCTCCGCCTTGCATCTGAAGCCATTGCGCCGTCGTGATTTGACGCTGCTCACCATTCGGTCCAATTATCATCTTGGGAGCAGCCAGTTCCGACGGAGACAGAGCATTTTGCACAGTCGTGCCAACCGTCGATTCTCCGGTGAGAGGATTACGATTGAGAAGAACGGTTGCGGCACCAGTCTGAACTGGAACGTTCTGCGGCATCAAAGCTTGAATCTTCGCTTCGCCCGATAGCGAGTTGATCAGATGATTTTGAATCCATTGCGCCTGAGAACGAGGATCGCCGGGAATCGACTGGATCTCACGAATCCCCTGATCGAGAGGCAAAAGGCCGGACTGCACTGCATCGGAAATCTGTCCGGCAATCTTCGTGGACATATCAGTCTTACCCACTTCCGGATCGACTGCCAGAGAACCAATCATGCCTCGAATACCCTGCTGCTGCTTCAACGCAAGATCGAGTTTCCCCGTGTCATACTGGAGCTGCGAATTCCGTTGCTGGGCGATTTGCCCCATGAACTGCGGCAAAAACGCTCCTGCGCCATTCTGCGCGGCGAGAGATTGCAGCTTGTTGAAATCTACCGTTCCATCAGGGTTGACAGATTGCTGATACGCTTGCGAGATAGCTTGATTTGCACCAAGCTGCATCTGATTCTGACGCAGGGCGAGCAGACCCGAAGCCGTCTGAATCGGCTGTTGAAGGGCCTGCATCGGGTTTTGCGGCAATTGCCCTTGGAGGGGTATTGTTGCGTCGATCGGGGGCATATCTTCCTCACAGCAAATAGCCGCGCGATTGCATAAAATCGATCGGATGCTTCGCTTTCTTACTTAGATTACACGAAGGGCAAAGAATCTGAAGATTAGTCTTTTCATTTGACCCTCCGAGCTTTATCGGAATTATATGATCAATATGGTACAGAACATTTATTTCAGTCATGCAACAAGCGCATTTCCCGCTCTGAAGTTTAATCAGATCAATAGCAAACTTATAATTAATGCGTCCGCCATTTGAGCGCCGCCGTGCATTTGACATGCGAACATAGAGTTGCACCTTACTGCGATTCTTTTCTACCCATGCATTAGCCGTAGCGCGAGCCGCTTCGCGATTGTTATCGTACCACCTTTTCTTCATGGCAGAATGTTTACCAGGGTTATTAGCCTTATATCTACGATCAGCTTCGGCCTGCCTCTTGGCATGAAGTTCAGGATTCAATGCTTTACGAGACCTATAATCGGCAGACTTGCAGGATTTACACGATGGATAATACCCATCCTTCATCCACTTGGCCTTCGTAAAAAGGTCAAGTTCTTTAACCTCTCCACACTTCGTGCAAGCCTTTGTCGGCATCTTGCCCTCTACTGGAAGAAAATCGGATTGCCTGCTGCTGTCGTGCCATAGATATTGTTGGCCGCGCCAGCGCCAGCACCTCCATTGCCAAGCAGCGAATACAGCAAACCGCCTTGCCCAATCGAGCCAAGACCGGAATTGATAGCATTCGCCATCCCGATCTTACCTGCTGCTTGAGCATTGGCTCCAGATGTCAGGAAATTTCCCGCTTGGTTAGCGGTTTGCAATCCAGCATTGCCAACACCCGCAGCAGCGTTCTGACCTAGACTAACAAGACCAGCTTGACGATTGTACTGATCGGACTGGATGCCATAGTTGGTCATGAAGTTTTGCAGCGCATTCTGGTATTGCTGTTGGAAAGTTTGATCAGCGAGACCGGTCGTATATTGCCCGATCCCTTTCGCCTGCGCACCGGACAGGTTCAAGCCTTTCGCGGCCAAAGAGTTATCAACCCCCTTCAAACCTTGCTGAAGGGTAAATTGGTAACCTGGGGTTTGTTCAAGTTGTGCTTGAGTAGGATTGAACGAAAAATTCATGCCGCCCAATCTACCAAGTTGCCCCTGAAGACCTTGTATGGAACTTGTCCCAAGATCCATATAGGGTTGCAGATTTTTCTGCATCTGCTGGAACTGCTGCCACTGGAGATTGGCAGCGTTATTTGCTGCATCCGCCTGAGTCTGAGCAGCGTCTGATGCGGCACCGGCCGACATGGCAGAGCCCGCCAGACCGGCTGCTGCGCTTACACCAATTGCTGCTGCGACCATATCAATCTCCCAACCATTTCTCGTAGGTCGTTTCCACTTGCTCGAATCCTAGGAAACGGAACAATGCCGATGCGTCGTGTTGAATCTTGCTGCCAACTGCCCATCGCTGGACGCCACGTCGACGCAATTCTTTCTCAACAAAGCGAAACATTCTCGCCCCTGCCAAACCTGTACGCCTATCCTCTCGAACGAAGAAAATATCAGGCGAGCACGTAAGGCAAGTTCGGTAATGCAGACCGGGCGCGATGAAACAGACAAAATACGCCACAATCTCACCGGCTTCTCGGCCAATCGTCATCATCAGAGAACCGTCTTGCTCACGCGCGCGGTAGACTTCGACCATCGGCTCAAGCGGGACATCATGATCTTTGTGTGTCGAGATCTCGCCGTAGTGCTGCTCAAGCAGCGGAAGCAGCTCGGCATAGACCTGCGAGAATGGCTCGATCGCAAAAGTAATCATCGTGAAGTCCTGATGTCCACTACCATGCTGATCCGATCAGAGGAACTGTTATTGACAACCTCATGAACCTGACTGTTATCGAACCAGAAACAGTCGCCCGTCGTCATGCTGATTTGCTCATCACCTGCCGTCAGGATCGCGCCTGGCAGGCCCTGCAACACCACATGGAAACGGGTGTAGTAACACGTCTGTTCCGGCGTATCAGCATGCGCGAAGATACGGCCGCCTGGCACGATCTTGTTAATCATCACGCGCCCAAGACGTTCGCCAGCAACACGAGCCATCAGGTTCATCACGATAGGACGAGCTTCATGGAGGACCTTGTACGGCGGGTAATCAACTGCTTCGTACTGATCGTAGCCCGCAAGCTGGTTCTGCTTATAAAGCTCGATCTGCTCTTCGGTGAGGCCTTCCACTTTCTCCGGGAATCGAAGCATGATTGTCTCCGTCTCGCCAAACGGGCCCTGCGGATAGTGGCGAAGGAACGTATCCTCCTGCCACAATTCAGGGCGACGTTTGATGGCGAGAACAAGCGGATTAACATCTACACCGCTTGCCAAGAGATGGAAATTACGCATTAGGCCATTCCGCCAATAATGTATTGTTCGCTAGCCGGAGTGATCGCACCAGCAGTAGTATTCACATACTGGATCTGAAGCGTATTCGCCGCTGACACGAATACATTCCCGATAGACAGACCTGCTTGATGCGAAGGCTTATTCACGTCAATGCTGTCACCTACCGCAAGGCCATTGACAGTGAAGGTCTGAACAGCAGTCGTATTCGCCGCAACCGAGGCCGGTGTCAACGTCTGCTTGATATTGTACATGCGAGTAATCGTCGTCGCGCCAGCCGATTGCATCTTGATGGACGCGGGGGCCAGGATATCAGTTGCAACACCAAGATAATTTGCCATTTCACAACTCCTTTTAAGCGCTACCGCTAGTTTCGTAGACACCACCGGCAATCGTTACCGATGTATTGGCGGATGCCAAAGCCTGCAAAGTCATGCCTGCCTCAAGTTGCAATCCAATTGCCTGGGGCGGGACATAAGTCTGCCCAGACGCCAGAGAAAAGGACGACATGATCGTATTCGTTACTCCGGGCGATCCAGCCGATGGAACTCTGTAGAGAGTCACCGTCACAGGGCTGCCTGAAGTATTCGTGAGCGACAGATTGTTGATAGTGGATGTCGTTCCAGTCGGCGCTGAATAATACGTAGCGGTAGCATTCGTCAACTGTGCCGAAACAATCGCTTTCGGAATTCGCTGCATTATCCTAGCCCTTTTACATAAACCTTACTAACTCCAACAGGAATAGCTGAAGTAAAAGTCAGCGTCACTCCGCTCAGAGAATACTGATCATCCCCTTGGAATATGCCATCGAAATATACCCAAAGCTGGGAGCCATTTGAAAACGAATGACTCAGAATCAGAGATGTTGTAGTGCCAGGAGTAAAATCTGTGCCACTCGAAAAAGTCTGATCTGATATTGTCCCGGTGGACGCGGTGCCAGTTCCAATCGGAGCAAAGATCATCTCAAGTATTGAATCTTTTTGCCCTGGCATGCCGAAAGTTGTCTCTCCAGACAATGCATCCGCACCAAGAATTGGAGAAAGAGGAGAAAAAGTTTCTTCCAGCGCCAATACATCAGCAATCGTCAACGTATCGGGAGGAGCACCTCCGCCTCCACCAGTCCGACGCCAAAGTTGGATCAGGAAAATAAACCACGCTTCCGTAACGTTCCCCGTCTGCGGATCTACAAATGGGACATTGACGAGCGGGACATCGGTTTGGATAGCGGAAGCCATGATCACTCGTTGTTCGATTCGGCCTGAACCCAAGCTCCAAGAAGCGAAGTTTCGACCGGAGCTGACCATGAAAGCTCGAATACGCGGTCACGCGCCATCCCGAGCCGCTTGAACTGCAACGACGTCAGATATTCCCCTTCCTTGCCAAGACTGATGCTAATGGCGTTTCCCCATGACTTACCGCGAGTATCGCTCCAACGAAGGAAGACAGGAACAGGTCCATAGTTATTCCCGTTCCCGACTTCCATGTTCGCAATGAACTCGCGGTAGTGGATCCGGCTAGAATTCCCATCTACACCGTGGGCAAAAGAACGAATCCTAGGAATGGGGTTTCCGTTGTCAGTGAAGTTATTCACATCCCACAGATACAAATTCCCGTTCTCCCAATCGCCAACGATGGGCATGCCATATGCCGATGCATAGCAGTTGGCACGATGACGGTTCAATCCGCCATTCTGGTCAACCCAATTAAGTTCGTTCCACTGCTGAGTTGACAAATCGTACTGCCACGTTTTATTGGCAGTCGGAAAGGTCAAGACATAGAAGAAATGACCTTCTATCTGGTATGTGAATCCAATCGCATCATCAACACGAGAATAAGTAGCGATCTCGTTATCGAGAGCAAATGTCGAAATCTGAGAAGCGTTGAATTGCTGGCTGCGGTTCACATAGCATGTGCCCTGCTCTGACTTTGCCAGCCAATATACCTCGCCATCCATCTGAGCAATAGAGCCGACTGCTGCGCAACCATGTTGCATGAAGACGCCCGGCAGACGCTCGAACGGGAACGTAGTATCCCCTGCGTTAAACCATACTTCTGTCGTCACTTCACCCAAAAGATAAATATATCTCTTTGTAACGCCGATGCCGATCAGATTGTCTGAAAACGCTGACTTTGATGCGAAATCTGTAGCGTCAAAGACGATTTCATCGTTAAGTGAAATGTACCATTGGCGCGTGCCGGGTACATTCAGAACCAGAAATCCATCCACAAAACGCACGATATTGCCTCCAGCGAAAGAGGCATCTGTGATCGATGAAAACGTATCATCTTTCAGCTTTATCGTATATCCGTTAGCCGTCCCATCGACCATCACCACATACGTTGCATTGTCGATCATCGATACGGGGCCAGAATTCGTTCCGATCGAACCGAGCAATTTCAGCGTGAAATCTGAATTGATACGGTAGACAGACGAACCGCACACGCCATAAAGGATGCCATTAGACGCCGAATAAAGGCCGCGCCAACCTGAGTCAGTAGCCGTGGCCTTCAGGGTGAGACCGGGGCTAAGATAGTAGGTATAAGGGAAAGATGCATCCTGGGGATTTTTCTCCCCATAGAGATTGATGCAGCGCTGAGCCTCCACAACGAGACTCTTCGCCATGTAGGCGCCAGTTGTGAGTGGCACTTTCACGGCGAACTCCCGATATAGAAGTCGCCGTAGATATTATAAGTACCAGTCTGCTGACCTCGAAGCGCCGCAGGCATCTGCAACAGGGGAATTTGTGAATTTACCTGCTCGATGATGCGCATGGAAGCTTCGGCCTTCTTCTCGACAACCGGGTTCACCGGAAGCCCGTAGAAAGGGTAGAGCTCAAGCGTCAAATTCCACATCATCGCGGCCGAATATTCGGGCGGCAGCGAGATTTGATCATTGATCGTGGTGAAATTCTGAAGCTGCTGCATCACTGTGATGTCGATCTCGTACTGATTGCTCGGGATCGGCCATACGAAGAGATTGGCGAGCGGGTAGCCCGCATCATAGAAGGCATATCGCGGGAACGAGTTCAGATCCTTCAGCGAGATGCGATCATAGTCCTCACGCGCTTTTAGAATCTCAAGCGGATAGCTGACGGGAAGCGGCGTGTTGGTATTCTGCCGGAAATAGGCGAACTCCAGCTTGGCGGGGCGCACGATGTTGAAGTCGCCACCAGCCCCAACAGTGTATGAAATTGCACCAGTCGCCTGCTTTGAAAGCGTGATGAGCTGGTAGACCATGTAACGCCGGCGCTGCCATTGCGCCAGCATCATGTTCAACAGGTTGAACGCATCGTTCATGTCCTCCGCAGACGCAACCTGCCCCACGCCAAGGACATTGGCTGTCCTCAGCGAAAGATTGATGATATCGGAAGGCGTCTTCGGGGAAGGGACGGTCATGGATTATCCAAGGCGTTCGAGCTTGACATGAATGGCATATTTCATCGCGCCGGCCGTGCCAGAAGCATAGCTACTCGTCTGGTAAGTGATGTTCGTGCCGCCCTTTGCATACATCACTTGCTGACCTTGGCCGAATGCACCAATTGCATTTGCGGTATTGGTCGACGAAACTGAGCTCGCCAAAAGGGGCGTACTGGAGTCCAAGTCTGTCCAGCCGATGCCGATACTAGGAAGAGTCGAGGATGCTCCGTCAGCAGTTGTTTCTACCGCATAGCACGATGCCCGATAAAGACCGCCTTCTGCTGACGGAACTGCATAAAGCGTGGCAGACGAGACGTTTGCAGACTGATTGACAAGATCGATCTTGGCGATGATGGCTGCGAGACCATTACCGACCAAGGTATCTCCGTTGTATGAGGTAAGAGACCCTGCTACTTTGGAGACTGTCGGATTAGGATACGTGCCCCCCAAATCACCGCCTGCCGTGCCAGATGGAGTCGCGCTACCCGAAATATTTACGCCCGGACCAAGTGTCACACCATCGATCGTGCCACCGAGAATATTTACTCCATCCGATCGCTCAGAACTGAGCGACTGATAGCTGGGCGGCAACGTCGTCCCAAGATCAATAAACGTCGTCGTGAAATAGTTGACGTTCTGCTTATAGAAGACACCATTCTGGGCGTAGACAATGCTATACGCTGAACTCGGGTCGAACGTTGCCATGATTAATGATTGGTCCAGTTAGTACCGTTGCACATGACTTCGACCACTACCGAGCCACCACCAGTTGCCGTCGCATTGTAGACCGGCGACGCCGCGCCATCCGTCTCAATCGCGATCAGGCCATTGCTCGACGAGTTGCAGGTCGGAAGCGTTGCATTCGTGAACTTGGCCGGCTGCATCAGCACACTCGCAGCATTCTGGCTGGACATCGAGCCAGCGCAGAACGGCAGCGACGCGCCGACCGAGACGCCCTGACCGTTGTAATACGTACTGCCTTGCAGGAAAAACGTGCCGCACTGGTTGGTAATCGTCTGAAAGCCATTGCTCGGGTTGAACTGAGCATGGGCCGACATGGCGAAACTTGCACCAGCTACCGCAGCAGCGGCGATGAGAATCTTTTTCACGATTGATGCTCCTGGATGATTTGCTTCAGCTTTTCGATACCGGTTTTGTGGTGCGGATTCAGCCCGAGAGCCTTGGCTTCTGCCATCAGGGCATCCCGAAGGCTGTCAACGCTTGCTTCATCGGCAGCTTCATTGCCGACCGCAGCGTCTTCTTCCTCGCGGCTATTCACTACAAGTCCCGAGCCGTCAGCCAACGTCACCCATTTCGGATATTCGTGGAAGACGTACGGTGCAGTGAAATTGCGCATGTTCGGATACATCGACTGCCCCTAAAAAGGGACCGGGACGAACCCGGTCCAAGCACCACTCGGAGGAGACTCTTTAAAGAACGTCGGCTACAATCGATGCCCATTCCGGTCTAATAGCAGCAAACCCATACAGGACATCGAGCCTCGTGACCAAATTGTCCGACATCACGTCGTACGCCGTAATCATTCGCATCGCGACGCCATCGAACTCGGCGCGAGCCGACTCCACTACGCCTTGGGTGGGCATGACCAGATCGGCGGTTGCCAGCGTGAACGCTTCCGGATAGAAGGCCAGGTTCTGGCGATACGACGAGCCAGCAGCCATCACGAGCGAGATCGTTGCACCGTTAGCCGGCGATGCCGTAACAGTGTTGAACGCAGCCGGAGCCGGGACAATTGCCGGATAGATCGGGATCGACGTAGCACCGCTTGCGACGTTAGCCGTGACCACGAACTGGCGCAGGACGCCTTGCGTAAGACCCGTGAGGCGGTTGATCGCGTTGACGCCGGCAATCGTGATGATGTCGCCTGCGTTCAGCGTGCCGGTGATGGCGTTGACCGTCAGCGTGTTGCCCGTCTGGTTGGCGCCGTTGACGGTGCCAGCCGTGAATGAACCGACCGTATGGATCTGGGTCGTCTGGTCGCTGTACCAATCGAAGCCCAGCGTGTCGGTCGTGATCATGCCGGTTTCATACTGATCAGCAATCTTACGCTGCGGGTTGAACAGGCCAGCCAGCGACGTGACGGTGCGAGCTTCCGTCTGCATGTCCATGATGACCGTGCGATCCATGCGCGGCGCGAGGTTTTGCGAGAGCTGGGCCCCAGCATTGAGCCACGTGCCAGCATCCGGCGAGACTAGGTTGCCGGAGCCATCGGTCTTGAACGAGATGTTCGCAGCCGAATTCGAGACGCTGATCAGATCGCTTGCTACCGAAGCCGCAAGGCGGTTGATCGCAGGAGCCAGAATCCGCTCGCTGTAATCATCCAGCGACATCGTTTTCTCGGCCGTGCCGAACGAAACCGGGACATTCTTCTGCGTTGCCACAGTCAGCGTCGTGTTTTGCTCGTTCGTGCCTTGCGGAGTGATCGCCGGACCCGAGTTGACAACATAGTCGTTCGGGAGGCGGATCCGCAGCGTGTTGCCGATCTTGGCACCAGTGCGGGCGAATTGGTCGTCGTATTGACGGTTGACACGGCGAAGGAAGGCATTCGTCTGCGAGAACAGGCGAACAGCTTCGTTCGTAATTTGATTGATTGTGAGCAGAGAGTTGCTCATATTGATCTCCAAAGCAAAAACAAAGAGGCCATTTCTGGCGGCTTGTCCCTGCCCTGCGGAGACCAACTTGACGGGCTTACCCGACGATTGCGGCTCGTCTCAGCCTGAATACCCGGAAATAAATCCCTTCCGGTAACTGAAAGGGTAAGCCCGAAGTAAATAATGTCTAGCGCTTGCTCTTGCGATTCTTATTCCGCCACTCTACCCACTTCTTCGTATCGCTCGGATCGGGTTCGGTCGAATCGCTCGCGCTGCTGCCACCCCCATCCACTGTCTGCACGGGCGGCGGTGCCTTGCTCACCTGCTTGCTGAGTGCTTTGGCAGCTTTCGGCGCAAGCTTCATCATCTCAATACCCATCTGAACCGGATCCAGCGACGAGATGCGCATGGCTTCGTCGATGTTCTCGTTCTTGCCGAGATAGGTGACGAGCTTTTCGGCTCCATCAATTGAAGTAAGGACTTTCAGGAAGTCAACGCCCCCGACGCCGGCCATGTTCAAGTTCTGAGTGGCTTTTTCGAACTCATCGCCGAATTCTTTCGCGCCGGCTTCATTGATGCGAGCGATGCCGCTATTCAACGACTCGCTGGCCTTCTCTTCGTTGCGCAGGCGTTGAGCATAGGCGCGAGCGAGTTCTTCGACATTCTGATTGGGCGATTGATGAGTTTGCTGAACTTCGCCGCCTGACTGCTGCGCCGCACGAAGACGATTCAGTTCAGCCTCCAGCTCAGCAGCACGCGCTTCCGCTGCCCGACGCGCCGCGGTGATCTCACTGATGCGCTTGGGCACCCATGAGGTATCAGGCCGTTCCTGCGTCTCAGTATGTTGCTGCTCAACCTGCTGAGTTTCTGTTTGCTGCTGCTCGGTCGATTCGGTCTGCTGTTCGCTCTGAACATCGCTCATTTTTCTCTCCGGTGGTTATTGCTGGGGCTGCTGAGTTGTTTGAGGTTCTTGAACTGGTGCCAAGACATTTTGAATGCCAGCGGCGTATAGATTAGCAGGATCCGTCATATCAGGCAGCACGCCAGCATCAGGATTGGATGCTCGCAGAATTTCTGCCAATGTCTTCCGAATAATAGGCTCAATAGCCCCTTCACCCATAGCGGGAACCAGCGCCTTGAGCCGGTCAGTCTCGGCCTTAAATGCATCCAGAATGGCCTTGTTGTCATTCTCCATGCGCAGAGCGAGATGGTTAAGCGCATCCATGTCAACGCGCTTCTCTTCAAGCTGATGCTGCACATTTTTATCGTTCAATGCCTGGTGCAATTGATTGATGATCTGCGTGGCCTGCTGCAACTGCCCTTGAAGCTGCTGCACCTGAGGATCAACGCCTCCGAATACGGACGGATTCGTAGCTTTAATCCAATTACGCATGCGCTCCGCGAGCTTATCAGCGTTAGGGAAATCCGCGTTGCTCATGTAGATATCGCCAATCACCTGAGCCATGGCCGGCTGAGCCGCCAATAGTTGCGTCTGGGCATCAAAAGCCTGCTCGCGACGCGTCTCAAAGCTCGGGCCGCTTTGGGCGATGACATTGTATCGACCCACCTTCGGGTTGAAGATCGCTTTGATCTTTGCTTCGCCTTCGTCCTCCGACATTTGGAGCGATTGCTTTTGTTCTGGATCGATCTGGACTTGGCTTTCCTCGCCCGATTCCTCATCAGTGATAAGTAATGTGCGCCGCGTATCGTAATACTTCGGAATCAGGTCGATCAACTGGACGCCAGTGAAGCGGATCGCATCTGCCATGGCATCCTGATAGTTGAAAGTGACGCGCTGGCCTTGTTTCTGGCGCTGCTCGATCGCCACGCCGGCAACTTCGTTTCCTTGTTCGCTGAAAGTGGCTTCATATTGGCCCGACGCCATCATCATCTGATGTTCGGCAGCCTGCATTCCTTCAAGATAGACAGGAGCGCTAGTCGGCGGCTGCTGACGTTTAGGCTCAGGGATGGGATTGCCATTCTCGTCAGCATGGTTGTATGGCAAATAGGCGTGATTCTGGGTATTCGCTGTGGACCAATAGTTCTCAAGCCCTTCGACGGCCTCAACAGGAGCGGTATAAGGCGATTTCGACTGCAATGCGCCATATTCCAACGCGGCAGAAGCGTTGTAGTTGTAAGCCCGCTGCGAATCTTTGAGATATCGCGTCAAGCCCTTTCGATCGAGGCGCCCTTCGATGACGATTTCCTCGCCAGGCACGCGAATGATCGGGATGTACTTCCCAAGCCATACCGAGGTCTCGACAATCTCGTCGCCAACGATCAGATACCAATTGACATGCCATTTCGGGACGCGGCGCCGCTGGGCTTTGCCATCCTCCATAGCCTGAGTCAGGATATCGCGAGCCTCGACAGGGATGGTTGACTCTCGAACGAGCGTCGTGCCGCCGTCATCCTGATCAATCGCATACAGCCATTCGCTGCCTTCTTCGCGCTCGTAATATTCGGCCACACGGATCGAATCCTTACGCGTCCATGCTAGCTCCCCTTCGCCCATCACGGCCTTGGCGGATGCCTTCGGATACTTCTTCTCAGCCTTCTCGCGCGGCATGTCATCAAACACGAACGCATAATTGGCGTCAGATCCATCCGTCTTCTTGATGTGCGGATCCATGTAGATCGATAGCGGATCTTGCACTTCCCGGATGAACAGGTCTTGGTCGAAGCTGTCGTCATCGACGTAATCCGAGACGATGCGCCAGTATCCAATCCCCGCGCCCACCTGAAACTCCATCGCCTTCTTATAGGCTGCCTTGGCGTTCGAGATGTATTCGATGCGACGCACAATTTGCTGGAAGATCTGGGCGCTCTCATATGTCGATTCATTGCCAGTCGCGCTGATGCGGACAGACGGCTGATTCTCTTTGCCAAAGTTGACGACATGCAGCCAGTGCGTGTGCGTCTTGTTGATCGTCACCATCGGCTGACCGGCGAGCTGGCGCTGTGCCCGCACTGCGGCATTCCACTGATCCTGGTTGTCAGGGTCAGCAAATAGGAACCGAACGTCGTCTTTGAAGCGCGAGCGAGCCGCCTGCTCCCATTCCACGCAGGCTGAAAAGCGCTCGTGCGCTCGCTTGATGATGTCTTTCTTGCGCTCAGCCATGTTTTAGCCCATCCAATAGCCAGGCGTCACCCGGCCATGATTGACGACCCCTGTCGGGCGTGTTTTGTGTTCTTTGCGCGGAGCCTTGGGCTCACGGAGTGCCACAGCCATATATCCAAATGCATCTGCCGCGTGAGAAGCCCAGTCGTGAAGCGGCTCATTGCTGAACTGCTTCGTCTCTTCGTCCACGTTGTAGCGGTAATTGTTCAGCGCGTCCAAGCCAATCGAACATTTCTCTTGGTCGAAATAGATCATCGGGAAGATGGTGCGAGCGGCTTCGATGCGCGTGTCGATCGATGTCTTCGGCACAGTCCGCACCTTAAAACCAGCATCGCGGAGCTGCTGAGCAACTGTACGCTTGGACGCCAACAGCTCGTTGTTAGCGTCATGAGGAAGCCAGCAGTCGCCATACACATAGCGCTTGCCTTGTAGCTCGATAGCATATTCGCTGATGTGCTTGCCAGTTCCTTCGAGATAATCGATCACGCGGTACTCGAACGGCCCAAGCTGGGCGAACCAGATCGTAGTCTTGTCTGCACGTCCCAAATCCCAGAAGAGATGCACCGGCTTACTCGGATCGTATGGCACCCGCATGATGCGCGAAGCAGCCTCCCGAATCTCGCGAGCGTAGACAGCACCCAAGATCGGTGCCTCAAACGAGCACATGAACTCTTGGTCGAACAGAGCATTGCCCATGGCCTCGCCGAAGTCTCGTACATATTCGGCGCGGAGTTTGGCTAGCTTCTCGGCATCATACTGGCCGGTATCTACCGCCGTGAGGATTTGCGCAAACGCATCAGGGTCACTCTGAGCACCTTGATATGTGGTGTAGGCATGGTTCTTTCCTCGAGGCGTCGTGATGAATATCTGCCAGCCATTGTTCTCGGCAATGATCGGCCGTAGATATGCCTTCGCCGCAGGATTCGAAAGCGCCCATTCAGAATAGACAATACCTACCGGCGGCGCACCCACCATAGCATTATAGTTGTCCGATCCAAGAACCTGCCATGTCGAGCCGTTGATGAACTCGATATACATCTCTTGGTCATTCTTCTTGCGCCGGATGGCCTCGGGGAATGCCTCATCGATACGCTTCTTCCCAGAGCGCGGATTCACTGCATTCCAGATAGCCTTGCGAGCCTGAGCCGCCATCGGGAGCATATGCCAGTAGCAGCCGATGCGCTCAAAGGCTGCTACCGCAGTTCGATGGAGAGCAACCTCATCCTTACCACTCCGGCGCGCCCAGATCAGCTCAGCATGCTTGCCGCCGCGCTCTAGGTAGTTCCATGCTTCGCGCTGATATCCTCGCGGCACCCAATTATTCGGCAGCTGGATCGTCGTCACCTTTCGCTCCGAATCGAATGATCTGAATGCTGAATGGCTCCCCTTCGGGCCCGCTTACCTCAACGGCTTGGGCAGCCTTGCCATAGGCGCGGTCCATGATCTCTTTGGAAGCGGCAATACGCGCAGTGTCGTTCTCACTATCGCGCATGATATTGACGAGCGTATCAATGGCTTCCGGCCCATATTGCTGAGCCAACGACTTGACCTCGGCAGTGCTCTTGTTTGGCGTGCCTTTCTGGCGTCCTCCGGTTTTTATTCCCTTGGCCATAGATTTTCTATATAGCTCTACTTCAGACCATAAATTTTTCCCGCACTTACCCGGTTCGTCAGCACATGCCAGTAGATTGCATTAGCTGCCATCCGAGCGGCCGATTGACGTGCTTCTTGCTCAAGTACATCCTCAAGAGTTGCGCCCATGAATTCAGTGAGTTCCGAGCGGCGACGAATTCGATGTTCGAGATTGTTCTTTTTCATCATCAGTTCCCGATCGGTACATTCGATAGGCCGTAATGAACAGAGACGCGTACGGAAGCAGCGGTGAGGGCAACGCTCAATGATACGGAGATCGTGCTTCCACTCGTGCTGCTGGCCCAGAAAGCCCCAGGAGAGCTAGTCTGGCGAATTACCGTAGGCTGAGCGGGAGAAGCGGCAGCAGACGGGAAATAGGCGCGCAGCGTGGCGAGCGCTCCGTCCACTGAATCAGTGACGCTAATCAGATTCATCCCAGCTGCTCCAATCGTCGCAGTCGGATCGATTGTGATCTGAACTGCGGGGATGAACACATATTTGCCTGCCGGCACAGTGATCAGCGTTTGAGGGCTCGTCCCGCTAGCAGAATTGAGGGTAACGGCGGCGAACTTGGTGGGGATGAATTGCCCCAGAAGTTGGCGCGTATATCCTTGCGGGTCGGCGTATTGGATTGTGATGCCTTGGCTCATTTCTTTTTCATCCCTTTGAGGGTTTCAGCCAAACGAGCCCGCTGGCCTTCTTTGCCGCCCTTCTTCGCGGCGGCTGCGAGCTTCTTAGCGGGGATCTTCTTCCCTTCAGGAACCCCAAGTTCCTTGTGCAAGGCACCGGGTTTCTTGATTGCGCCCTTGATCCAATTCTTAGCCATTTTCATGCCCCGGCATTTTTATCTTGATCGTAGTCTTTGATGATTCAACGCCACAGGACTTCCTCAGATCAGAGAGACGATTGGACATTTCAAAATCCTTGTAATGCCGATCCATATCTTTAAGAAAGAGGAAAAGCCCCCGATTGATCACCTCAGCCGAGAGAAGGGAGTTGATCGGAAAAAAATCGATCGACCCATCCTTCCGGATTGTCGCACTCACTTTGACGTCCCGCGTTCTTTCGGCGCGCGGATACCGTTGATTTTGACAGGCTCAGGCTTCGGTCCTTTCGGGGGCGTGCCCCCATGGAAAGCACCCGCTTTAGCCGTGCGCGACGCGTGCGCGCAATTCGCTGCTGCCTTCATGTTGCTGTCTTTGCCGTCACCGCCCTTGTCATATGCCGCCATGTCGCTCTCCAAAAATGGGAAGACCGCCGACTGGCGGTTACTATGCGATGCTAGGCCTTACGTAAAAATAATCAACGTTGGTTTAGCCTTGCATAGAGAAAGAGGTCATATTTGAGCTCTCGGAATGGCCCTAGCGGTTCTCGTCTCCCCGCACGGAAATCCTGATACCCCGGAATCAGTTCATAACGAGCTTCGTTTTTGCGGGACTTCGGGTAATACTTGAAGGCCTTCTCCGAGACTCCGATGCGGAGCATTTCCTCAACTTTGCCTGAGGGCTCGGCAAATGAAAGACTGAGTTCCTTTAGTGTGTAAGGACGGCTACCCTCCATGAGTAAACAGAGGGTAGCCAAGGAAAGGGGCAGCTTTACCTTTCTGGGGCGCATGCTTCCTCCTTATCCAGACAGTCACGGAACCATTGGAATCCGCAGCGCGAGCATGTCAAAAGAAGCTCCTCATAAGCGCGCTGGGCACGCCGGTCAGTTTTTGCCGAAGGCTTGTACTCCACCGTCTTCCCCGGATACCCGCACTTCGAGCAGTTCTCGTGTTGGTCGTATTTCATACCACTTCCTTGTTGCGGTATGCCTTTTCGACAGCACTAACAACACGACCGACTTCCGAAGCAGAAACCCAGCCGCCGTATAGGTCTTGACCGACGATTTTAGAAATTTGGCGCATCCCAATCTCGCAATGATTGCTGGAGGATGCATGTCGAGCGACGAGCTTGGCGATATAGATTGCGGCCCCCAAAAATCCTGCGCCGAAGAGGCCTAGTAGCAATTTAGGCAACGCGCCTTCGATGATGAGCCACCATATGAAACCCTCTTTCGCTCCATCTGCTAGACCAGCGAGTGCCTGAATGATGAGTTTTATTTCGTCTATTCCCATTTACGCCTCCTTATGTTTTCCGAAAATTCCCCACGGCCCAGCCGCCCGATTCAGCGCTTGAACTTCATCCCATATTTTCTCGAGCCTAGACGCATCTCGAGTCATGTCTCCGCCATAAACGCCACACCCACTTACCTTCTTCATACTGCCTCCATTTCATCTTGCAGGTGGATGGTCATGTCTTGAGAATAAACTCGGCCTGGCGTCGCTTCTTTAGGCTTGACGAAACCAGCGGCCGTAAGGAAGGGATTGACGTTTCCGGCCTTTAATTTCCGACGTTCCCGGTCGCGCCGATTGGTTTCAGCCTTCGACAGAGGGGCCGGCTGAGGGGCATCTTCACCTGGGCCGAGCATCCACTTTGGCGATTGAGTGCCGCGGGCGTACACCCGCGCATATCCGGAAACATGCCATTTCGTCCCACGCCCTTCGTACATCGTGACTCGGATTCGGTGGTAGGACGCTCCGGTTGCCTGAGCCATTTCAAGCACGGTCAAAGGGGCACCAGCCGACAGCAGGCGGATGATTGCCTCTTCCACCCACCGATAGTGCGACCGGCCACGACCTCCACGCTTCGGAAGGCCGAGCGATTGAAAGCGTCCCATGATCGAGAAATGGCTTCGGCCCGGCAGCAAATGGGCTGATTCCTTGGCAGTCTTATCGCTGGCGTGGATTTGCCTTACGATCTCGTCTTCTTCCGGCTTCCATTTCGGCGCGCCCATCATGCAATCTCCCGACGGTCCGTCAAGCCAGCGAGATAGTCCAGACTGACGCCAAAGAAACGAGCGGTTTCCAGAAGCGTCCAGTAGCCCGGAACACGGAGATCTCGCTCAAGCATGGATACGTATTCGGACGACAGCCGGCATTCAGCAGCGAAGGCCGATTGGCTGAGATGTCGCTCTTTGCGCAACTCACGCAGACGATCACAAAACATGGGCTCTTTCATCTCATGACTCCCTTTTCATCAGCCGAACCGAATCAGAATCCTTCGCCGTCATGAAGCTTTTGCTTCAGCAAATACCCCTCTAACGGCCAGATCTTCGCTACGGCGTTCTGTCGCGCGATCTTGCGGCCGATTTCAGCATCAAAGTTTTCGGGCGAAGCGCATGCGCTCTCACCGGTCACCGTGAAGCCATTGCGCAGGATTAGCACGCAGAAGGTGAGCAGATCGAGCGACACTGGAATGTCCTCCGCAATGCTAACGGCTACCCTGTCGCCCGGCTTCTTCCCAGCTGCGTCGCCGATCGCCAATACGCCGACCACGCCATCCGAAGCCGTAAAGTAATGCTCGCTCGCGATTGCATTCTCGATGTCTGCCGGCGTAATGCGCGGAGCCGTCTTTCCCTTGCGAAGGATCATGTCTTCGAGTTGCTCGTCGTCGCTGCGATTCGTGTTGACTGCCATGTTCATCTCACTGCTCCTTTTTGAGTCGCCGAACCTCGGCGCGGTAGTAAGTTTTCATCTGCTCGATCTGCGTGAGCGTGAGCTTCAGGGGCTCATGCTTGCCTTCGAGCCATTCGACCTTTTCGAGCCCGATTTTCTCGATCAGATTGATGCGGTATGCGGTCAGGTTTCCTGACAGGTACAGGTTGCAAGGTGCGCACTGGAGATGGACGTTCAGCGGCTCGAACCGCAGTTCCGGCGCCGATCCAACCGACCGGTAGTGCCCTGCATGCCACCGTCCCTTGTGCATCCGGCCGCAGGAAATGCAGGGATGGCCGGCGTCACGCAGCCTCACCCAGGCGTTGAACGCGTCTTGCAGATCGGCCAGATGCTCGCCGCGGCTCTTTGCCTTCTGCCGCGCCTCACGGACATCACGCGCGGCCTTCTTCGCAGCCAGCCGGCGCGTCCACTCGAGCGCACAAGGCACTGAACACGCTTTCGACATGCTCGAAATTGGCGTGAAATCGCGGGCGCAGACCTTGCAGCGCTTGGGCTTAAGCGTGCGGATCACTTGTCCACCTCCGTGAAGTGCTTCGGCGCACGCGTCGGTCCCACGACGGGTGCCTTGCGCTCCTTCTGCGGCACGCTCAGGATTTTCTTGATCTGCTCCAACTGCTCTGCTGCCGTCTTCGTCGGCTGCCGGCGCTTGTTCTGGCTCATGCCGCCTCCGATGCGTTGATGGCCTCGATGATGCGAGCCTTGAACTGGGCTTCCGTCTCTCCCGGGCGAGCATCCGATATCCCAAGTTCACGCGCCTTCGCGCTCATCGCCTGAGGCGTCAGAGTCCACGATGTCACGGCCTTCGGCCTCTGCTGCGCCCCGCGCACGTCGACAGACGCTGCATCCGCCTTCCAACCATTCAGCTTTTTCACGATGTACGCAACGGACATGGATTCATTCGGCTTCGCCTTCCGCGCTTCAGCACAACATGCCTCCAGGGTGTCGATATCGATCTGTTGCTCAGCAAGGGCGATCACGCTCGGGTGGAACGGCGTTGCATCGATCGAGTGCTTCCGCAGCACCATCGAAACTCGCGCGCTCGCGCTAGGTGTATGTGTAGGTTCTTCTCTTCTCTTCTCTTCTCTGTGCGTTACAGTAACGTTATCAGTAACGTTATTTTCGGCCTTGTTTTTCTCCCTGAATCGGGCTTGCCGTTCCGCGTTTTTCTTCTTGGCAGTGTCCTCAGGATCGACGTTTTGATCCTCGAAGAACCTAGGCAGCACAAGGCCTTCGTCGGTTTCAATCGCCCACCCCACCGCTACCATTGCAGCCCCGAAACCAGGCAAATCAGCGATGTCATCCAACACTGCGGAGGTGACGCCGCGGTAGATGAGGTCGTCGTTTTCGCGCTTCCCTCGCAACCGCATAACACCCCACACCGCTACAAGAGCACCTACCGTAACGTTACGCATAACGTTACGCGTAACGGTCATTTGTCGTTGGCAGTGCTGATCTACGAACATCGAAAGATCGCTATCAGGTGCCATCAGCAGATCGGCCATTACGCTCACCTTGGGATCTCGATAGAGATCGGTGCGCATCTTGATCCAGTCACCGGCCATTTAGAACTCGCCCGATCCAATCAAATACGGCAGGCCAACAAACAGCATGCCGAAGAAGCCGCAGAGGAAGCCGTCAGTGAGCCAGTTCATGCGTGGCCTCGAGTCAGCCATCCAAGCAACCCGAGCAGCCCGATAAACAAGGCTCCCCATGCGATACATGCTCCGAGAAGGGGTGTCATGCCGTCACCTCATCTTTGATGTCGTCGGTGATGGGGAGGCCGGTGATCGGGCGTAGATCGGCATCCGAGGCATTTCCTTCACTGCTCATTTCGCCGTCAGCCGTACGTGCTGGATGAGCGGCTCGTACATTCCATATGGGCTTCCCTGAAAAATCTGTAACCGCTTGGTTGAAGTTCAGGATCTCGAAAATCCGGCCGATGTTTTCGGGAATCCCCGAACTCACCATGATCGCCAAGTCTCCAGGTTTGCAGTTCATGCCGCTGCCTCCAATGCCGCCACCGCCATGAACAAAGCGCCAGAACAGACGCCGACCAAGAATCCACCAAAAACGAGCGTCGCAGTCAAAAGAGTCATGGTTATCCCCATCGTTAGGACGTCACATAGTCCTTGTTCGTAACCGATTGCTAACGTATGCTAGATAACACCTGATGCGAAAAGCTCCATCAGGCGCTTCAGGCGAAGGTATGAGGGGTTCTTGAGTTGGCCCCGGCCGAGCTTGTGGATCCAGGCATAGCTGTATCCCGTCACCTTGGCGATTTCCCGATGTTTGCCGCGCCGCTTGACTAGCATCCGCTGGCATTCGTCGATCAGGGACGGCGTTTCAGGGGTGATTGGCATTCTCGCTTCCTCCATTTCATATCTACAATCTAGCAGTAATCGGTTAGCAACACAAGTTGAATTTGTTTCAGAGGAGAAACATACTGTGGAAGCGATAAAACTGCGTCAGATCATAACGGCCAACGTACATGAAGCCATGGCGAGGATGGATATAGCCTCTATCACCGAGCTGTCGCGGCTCGCGAATATCCCTCAGACGACGTTGAACGCGTACCTGTCGCCTAACAAGGAGGGCCTTCCGAGCGTACGGCATCTGCTCCAGATCGCTGCCTTCTTCGACCTCGAGCCATGGGAACTGCTTTGTCCGGTGGGGGAAGCGGAGCGCGCGGTGATAAAAAGCATGGAGGCCTGGATGCGATCAAAAGGAGATCGAGAGGGATAGCAAAAAACCGCTTGCTATGTTCGTAACGGGTTGCTATAGTTGAGTCATGGAAGCACAACGTCACGACAGACGAACAACCGAGGAGCCGACATGAAATACGCCGCCGCACTACTTCTGATCGCCCTTGTGGCGTGTACGTCCCAACCGACACCTTGGGTTGACCACGGTATCGGCGGTAACGGTGGTCATGTCTCTGCTGGTGCCCGCGGCGGTCGTAACGCTACGGCTGGCGGGATGGGCCATAGCGGTAACGGCGGTCGTGGATCGGTTGGCGCTGCTTCTGGCGGCATGGGCCGGAGGTAATCATGAAAGCCCTTGCCGGTAAGCGCTGGTTCTACTCATGCGGCCAACGCTCGATGAGCGTCTTCTATATGGGGCCGTGGCCGTCCAAGGATTGGCCGGCGTGGGCTCGCGCTGCGTACTACGAAGGACGGGAAGACGAGTATCAGGCACGCATGCATCGCGATGCAGCGCTGTCACGCTGAAATGCTACTGGAGTATTCATGGGCGCGATCGAAAACTTCCGCACTGGCTTCACGGTCGACCCGCGCGAGCTGGAACGCGAGGTCGCACGGAAGCTGGCTCGTCACGAGCTGTACGACGAGCTGGATGCGGACAACAAGGCCGAGACGAAGCTATTCGAGCTTCTGGTCGAGGACGACACGGACGAGAACGCGAAGCGTATCGGGCGGCTTGTGTGGGGAGTTTTCGCACGGCTGGTGAAGCGCGAAATCGACACGATGAACGAGAAGATCGCGGAGCAGTCGGTGCGCGATCGGATGGAGGTGTGAGGTGAGCGAGATTAAAAACAGCGTTCCTGCGTTCCCGAGAACTGTCCAGCGCTGGAATGATTCGTTGGAGAACGTCGAGGGCATGACGCTCCGCGACTACTTCGCGGCGAAGGCGATGCAGGGGGCGTTCACAAGCCCGATCGCATCGAGCGCCGACGAAAAAGATTACATCGCGATGCACGCTTACAAGATGGCTGACGCCATGCTCCGCGCACGGGAGAACTGAAATGGACTGGTATCAGGATATTTCCGTAACCAACGGCGTGATGTACGCCGGTTCCCGGTGGATCGGTTCGTTTTCCTCGCACGAGGCAGCGCTGGAGATCATGAGCATCCGGCGCGAGCAACGGACGGTGTACAGCGCGCGTGAGACGCATTGCTGTACGGAGTCCGATCTCGAGCTTGCCGAAGCCATCAATTTTGACGAGAGGTAGATCATGGATCGCGTCAAGGTTCTTTCGTACCACGAGGATTGGCAGGCGCATAGGTGCCTCTTTTCAGACGGCAAAGAAACGTATGTCGATCTTCTTGTGAGCGGCGATCTCCCCTACGAAAACCCCGACGATCTGATCGGAAAGGATTTTGAGTTTGACTGGAAAAGCACGTTCATTTTCATCGCCCATCGGGTATCGGAAGTAAAGGACTGAATCATGAACTTCCATCGCCTACACACCGTACTCGTGCTTTTGTCCGGTGGCTATCTTGAAGTCGCCTGCGCAGACATGGAACTGCCGGAAATGCAGCGGCATTGGCAGATTCGGCGGACCGTGGATTACGGGCAAGTTTGCTGGTGCTGACTGTTTTGTAGGGAGAGGAATGCGCAGGCTGATGCGCCACGGCTACCCCTTGGTTGCTCTTGGGATGAACGTGCAGGGACGTGTAAGTCGCCCGCTAGAACTTGGTCGATAGGTCTAGCAAGCCGGAGATCAGCACTGGCCCTCTCCCTACAGAGCAGTAAGCATTGCGAAGGAGTTGATATGCGAGCCCACATTTACATGCGCTTCGGACTTTGGGTAACGAGGCTGGAAGATGAAACAGCGCTGCCATTCCGGACCTTCGAAGGCGCGGCAGCTTGGGCAAAACGGATTCACGAAGGTAACTAACCGAGGAAGACATGAAGGTTGAGATCAAACATTGGATTACCGGCGCAGTTCTGTTTGCTCATAGCGCAGATGTGAACGGAATCGGGATCGCTCTGAGGGCTGCTATTGAATCCGGCGCGGACCTGCGCGACGCGGACCTGCGCGGCGCGAACCTGTACGACGCGAACCTGCGCTGCGCGAACCTGCGCGGCGCGAACCTGTACGACGCGGACCTGCGCGACGCGAACCTGCGCGGCGCGAACCTGCGCGGCGCGAACCTGCGCGGCGCGAACCTGCGCTGCGCGGACCTGCGCGACGCGGACCTGCGCGACGCGAACCTGTACGACGCGAACCTGCGCGGCGCGAACCTGTACGACGCGAACCTGCGCGGCGCGAACCTGCGCGGCGCGAACCTGTACGACGCGAACCTGCGCGGCGCGAACCTGTACGACGCGAACCTGCGCGACGTTAAAAACCTTGTCTTCCAAATAATTCCTGAGGAAGGCGCATTCATCGGCTGGAAGAAACTCAAAGGCGGCGTAATCGCGAAACTGGAAATCCCGGCTGACGCGAAACGTAACTCCACACCTATAGGCCGGAAAAATCGCGCGGAATTCGTCCGAGTGCTGGAATTGTTCGGCGCGGATGAAACAGTAAGTCAGCATGACGGCGAGACGGTCTATCGAGTTGGTGAGATCGTACGTCCGGATTTGTACAACGACGACATTCGCCTCGAATGTACGAATGGGATCCATTTCTTTATCACGCGCGCCGAAGCCGAGGCGTACTGACACCACCCAGAGGGACCACATGAACGAGATCAAGCAGACATCGCTTAAACCAGTCGCTGTCATCGGCTCGGGCTGGCAACTTTTCTATGTCGGCACAGGGTCAATCGCGTCAATCGTGTATCAACACAGCCTGAAGATCGGCGATGTACTGTACGCAGGCGCATTGCCCGCTGCGTCTGCCGACATGGCCGAGATACTCGAAATCATCTCGGCCGATGCAGATGCGGGCGAGATCCTGCTGACCTCCGGCATCCGCATGGTCCTCGACGCCGCGCTGATCAAGGCAGGGCGTAAGGAAGCGCCGGTTAGGACGGGAGAGTGAGATGAGCGAAGCGGAAAACTGGGCACCGAAGCATATCTGGCTGCAACGCGAACAGGGCGAAATGGGCTCGCACACGTGGTGCGAAGACTCGGTCGGCACTGACATGATCGAGGAAGTCGGGTACGTACGGGCTGACGTGGCGCAAGAACTGCTAGAGGCGCTCCAATCTTTGGAAAGGCGTTTCCAAGTGGGAATTGAACTGGGCCTGTCTGCCGCAGAAGCATACGACTCCTTTTATCAGGAGATCATATCGGAAGCTATCGTCAAGGCAACGGAGGCATGATGCGCGCCCCACTCCAAAGCATCCGCAAGGTAGACGACAACGAATTACTGCGCGCCTGTGGTCGCGCTTACGCAGGTCTTGTCGCGATCTGCTGCGTGTTGATCGTGGTGTCTCTCACGGTTCAGTTTGGTGACGTTATTGCGAGGTCGGTATGAGCGAAGCGAAATTTACGCCGGGTCCGTGGAAATGGGACGACACGGTTTGGAATTACGATCCAGAACAACAATCACCGTGGTTAGTGGACGAAAACGATGATTGGGTTCTGCGTGGCGGAATAAAGTGCAACGAAGCTAACGCTCGCCTGATCGCTGCCGCGCCGGAACTTCTCGAAGCATGCAAGGCATTCGCTGACTATATCAGCGGCCCGACCTCATGGACGCAAGACCAAGAGGATGCATTGGTTACGAGCGTCCATTCCGCCATAGCCAAGGCAACGGGAGCCTGACATGAAACGCATCCTCACCCACGACCTCACAAAGGTCTTCGCCGGCTGGATTGTGCTGTTCGTGTTCTGGCTGGTTCTGCCCGCTGACCCTCCGTATGTAGACCAGGCGGTGCATCGGAGTCCGACATGAAAGACGACGGGCCCGATTACTGGATGGCACAACAGGCGCAAGAAGAACTGGAATGGCATGAAGAGCGGAGAAAGAATCATGAGCGAGAAGAAAACCGGATTGCAAAGGCTGCGGGAGCCCTTCCCGGAACATCAGATCAGCCTCCTTCCCAAGCCCTACAAGCGGGATTCCCCGAAGGGGAATTGTGATGTGTGTGGTGGCTGGCATGGTCTTCCTGCCCTCCATTTGAGCTATGTCGGCCATGCAGCACTTACCGACCGGTTGCTTGAATGCGATGAGAACTGGACTTGGGAGCCGCTGGCACTTGGCCCCGATGGATTGCCATTGCTGGATCGTGACGGCGGCATGTGGATTCGCCTGACGGTCTGCGGAGTGACTCGTCTGGGGTATGGCGATGCGCAAGGAAAGACTGGGCCCGACGCCACGAAAGAACGGATCGGCGATGCACTGCGCAACGCAGCTATGCGCTTCGGTGCCGCGCTTGATCTGTGGCACAAGGGTGATCTTCACGGTCCTGAAGAAGGCGACGGCGAGGAAAATACTAAGGCAGAAACACCTCACCAAGGATTGGCAGCTTCTTCCTTGAAAACCCATGTCGAGGCCATCAAGAAAGCTCCCGATATGAATTCCCTCAAGTCTCTTCACGCAAGCGCATACAAAGCGGCGCATGCGGTTCGCGACACGGTCGCAGAAGAGATCATAAATGAAGCGAAAGACGCCCGAAAACTTGAACTGGAAGAGGTTACATCATGAACGCTATCACTCTCTACGCTCTGGCTGGCGAATACAAGGACGCCGCCGACAAGCTGGCAGAAATGGAGTTGGACGATCAGACAATTTCCGATACGTTGGAATCGCTTTCCGGCGATCTCGAAGCCAAAGCAACGAACACGATCATGCTGGTTCGCAACCTCGAAGCGACTGCCGAGCAGATCAAAGCGGCCGAGAAAGCCATGGCCGAACGCCGCAAGGCATACGAGGCGCGAGCCACCCGAATCAAGCAGTACGTCATGGACAGCATGATCTTCGCCGGCATTACCAAGATCGAATGCCCGCTGTTCAAGATCGCGATACGCGACAACCCGCCGTCAGTCGTGATCGATGACGAGAAGCAGATTCCGCAATCTTATCTGACCGATCCGCTTCCGCCGCCTCCTGCTCCCGACAAGAAGCTGATCGCGCAGGCTATCAAGGACGGCTGTGAAGTGCCGGGAGCGCACTTGGAGCGTGGCCAGCGCTTGGAGGTTAAGTGAGCGACGAAGCAGAAATCAACATCTTCAAGGCGCTCGATTTCATTCGGGACAATGCATCGGAATACGCCAAAGCCAAGGCGACGCGCGTTTATCTCGAAGAGTTCCGAAAGAGCAAGAAGGCTTTGCTGATGAAAGATGCCGAGCGTGCTGGTCACAACGCAGTCAGCGCTCAGGAGCGCGAGGCATATGCAGACGAGGGTTATCAGGATCATCTGAAATCCCTGCAAGCCGCCGTCGAATCAGAGGAAAAGCTGCGCTGGCTGATGGTCGCCGCGCAGGCAAAGATTGCCGTCTTCCAAACGTTAGAAGCAACTCGGCGACTTGAGGCAAAGGTCTTATGAAAACTCATGGGATGCGGAAAACGCAGGAATACAAGGCTTGGTCTGAGGCAAAGCAGCGATGCCATAACCCGAAAAACGCCAAATACAAGTGGTATGGCGCCAGGGGAATTTCGGTATGTGACGAATGGAAAAATGATTTCGAGGCATTTTTCTCTCATATAGGACCAAAGCCAAGCGAAAAGCACGAGCTTGACCGTATCGATAACGACAAGGGATATGAGCCCGGTAACGTCCACTGGGTGACAAAGCAAGACAACGTGAGGAATCGCAGAAATACAGTTAAGGTTGTTGTTGGCGGGAAAGAAATGACCCTTGACGATTACGCTAAGGCTGCTGGAATTCCATATGCGACAGCGTGGGCGAGGCTAAAGAAGCACCCCCATCTGATTAATGGAGAGCCAAAGCGCAGTGGCGGAAGAAAGAGCAGTCGCACCTTGGAGTCCACCAGGCGCGTCGAGGCAAAGACGATTTGACTTCATGGCAGCCCCCTTGGAAGGGCCGCAGTACCGGGCCCGACTTTTTGAGGCTGTACTACTGATTGAGGATGACGATGAGCGTACCGACAGCCGTTTTCCTGTTCGACAAGACGGGCAACATGGCGAAGCCTTGGGCCGAAGCCGGCTACCGATGCATCTGCTACGACATCCAGCATGTCGGGCGCACCGTGCGCGATGGGATCGTATTCCAGCAATGGGACGCACTGATCGGGCCGCCTGCGCTGCCGCCGGATTCTCTGGTTGTGTTCGGTTTCGCCTTTCCGCCTTGCACGCACCTAGCCGTCAGTGGCGCCCGCTGGTTCCAGGGTAAGGGTCTGCGCGCGCTGTCGCAGTCGATCGAGATGTTCGCCGCGGCGGCCGAATTCCTCGAGTCGCTCGGCGCGCCATACGGTATCGAGAACCCGGTGAGCGTGATTTCGTCGCACTGGCGCAAGCCAGACCACACGTTCCACCCGCACGACTATACCGCCTTCGAGCTGGCCGATCACTACACGAAGAAGACGTGCCTGTGGGTCGGCGGCGGATTCGAAATGCCCGCTCCGAATCGCGCGGAAGGTCTTGGCGCACCCGACAACCGGATCCACGCTGCCCCCCTTCCGACGACCGCGGCGACATCCGCTCGGCTACGCCGATGGGGTTCGCACGCGCCGTGTTCGAAGCAAACGCGAAGCAACTGACCACCTGAGGACCACACATGACCACCACCGACAATAGCCGCGCTGATGCGCTGACGGACCTGGAGGCGAACCGTGACTGAGCGAATCGTCTGTTGGTTTTCGGCCGGGGCTGCGTCCGCTGTCGCGACGAAATTGGCGATCGCCGAGAACGTGAGGGGCAAAAACCTGCCGTTGATCGTCGCCCAGTGTGGCATCGATGAAGAGCACCCGGACAACGTCCGTTTCGCCGCCGATTGTGAGCGCTGGTTTGGCGTTCCTATAACGCGGCTGACCAGCGAAAAGTTCGGGTCGTCAATCTATGCCGTTTTCGAGAGAGAGAAATACATCGCCGGCGTGCGTGGTGCAGCTTGCACGCGTGCCTTGAAGAAGCACGTCCGAGAGGCATTCCAGCGCCATGGGGACATGCACGTGTTCGGATACTCAGCCGAGGAACAAGGCCGAGTCGACCAGTTCATCGACGGAAACAATGACGTTCTGATTTGGCCGATTCTGGTCGAAAAAGGCATAACGCACGCAGACTGTCTTGCGCTCATCGACCGAGCCGGAATCGAGATTCCGACGATGTACAAGCTCGGCTATACGCACAACAACTGCATCGGTTGCGTCAAAGGGGGCGCCGGCTACTGGAACAAAGTTCGCGTCGACTTCCCGCCTCAATTTGACCGCATGGCCAAGCTTAGTCGACGCATGGGCGTGAAGCTTGTGAAGGTCGGGGAGGAACGAGTGTTCCTCGACGAATTGCTGCCAGACGTCGGGGACTATCAAAACGAGCTGTCTATCCAGTGCGGAATCTTCTGCGAACTGGCTGAGAAAGACCTTGAAGGAGCGAATCATGGATAACGCCGCATCCCCTGTCGAGCAGCACGAAGCAGCGCCGGCCGAGGGTTGTACGCCCGAAGATGCACGGATGCTGCGGGCAGCGAATCACTCGCTTGCAGTGGAGAATGAAGCGCTTCGCCGAGCGTTGCGCCCGTTCGCTCGAATCGTATCCACCGACCGCCTTTCTTGGGCAATCGTCGAGTATTGCATTGATGGCGACCCAGAGAAGCAGACGTTTCAACGGCCGCAGATGCAGCGCGCATTCAATCGAGTGGCTGATCTCCTTCGCGAGAACGTACCGAACGGCATTCCGTCCGACATCAATCCAGACGATCTGCCGGATTGGGTCAAGAACGGGAAACCTCCCGCACAGCCCGAATCGCCGACGCAACCCGCACCGTCCGCCCCGCTCGAAGGCACGGGCAATGGGGCGGATGAGCGGGCGATGCGCGTAACTGATGGC
>Ga0070684_100000223_pt1 | contig 39444 bp, 41 predicted proteins | sample KBSC723LmetaG_FD_65653 | JGI IMG/M metagenome (GOLD analysis project Ga0070684, IMG submission 65653) | Corn rhizosphere microbial communities from Kellogg Biological Station, Michigan, USA - KBS C7.2-3L metaG | ecosystem: Host-associated > Plants > Roots > Rhizosphere ...
CGAAGGCGTCCTTAAATGAAATCGGCGACGCGTTCGGTGGACGCGACCATGGCACTGTGCTGCACGCCTGCAAGCTGGTGAAGAAACGAATATCCGAGCAGGACAATATTCGCCAGACGATCTCGTACATCGACAGCTCTCTTCAGCGGTGATGTGCAGCTGTCATTCCGAGCGGAGCGAAGCGGAGTCGAGGAACCCCGTTGCATTATCGAAAACTTTGCCACGGGATCCCTCGACTTCGCTCGGGATGACGGCGAGAGATTGCGGTTGCCGAATAAAATCGAAGGCTTTACATCTTAGGCTGCTTGCTGGTCACCATGAAATTTAGCGTTACCAAGGAAAAACTGCTCGAAGCCCTGCAACAGGTTCAGAACGTAGTGAGCACCCGCACCACGCTGCCCATTCTTTCCAACGTTTTGCTACAGGCTAATGAGACCGAACTGTATCTGACAACCACCGATCTAGACGTTGGCGTGCGCGGCGCTTGCGAAGCGCACGTGGACAAAGCAGGAGCGACGACCCTGCCGGCGCGGCGTGTTTTTAACATCATCCGCGAACTGCCATCGAGCGAGATTCAGATCGATGTCGATGGAAAAAATGCCGCCTCGATCCGTAGCGGCCAAAGCTTCTTTAAGATTCTCGGTTTGCCAGAGGACGAATTTCCGCCGCTCCCTAAATTCGAGGGCGCCAAAGTCGTCACCATGCGGCAGAAGGATTTGCGCGATGGTTTGCGCAAAACTTCCTACGCGATTTCTACCGATGAGACCCGTTACGTGCTAAACGGCGTTCTGTTCAGTCTTAAGGACAACAAGCTGACTCTGGTAGCAACCGACGGGCGGCGCCTCGCCATGGCGGAAATTGAATTGGAATTCCCGCGAAGCCATGAATCGGACCTGATTGTTCCGACCAAAGCTGTCACGGAATTACAGCGTCTGCTTACCGATGATGGCGACGTGAAGGTGAGTATGAGCAACGGCCAGATTGCATTCGATCTCAACAAGACGCTGCTCGTATCCAAATTGATCGAAGGCAATTATCCGAATTACAAGCAGGTAATCCCGGGCGAGGCGAAAGAGCGCGTAAAACTCGAGCGCGAAATGTTTTTGAATTCATTGCGGCGCGTTTCGCTTCTGGCGAGCGACAAGTCGCACTCGGTGAAGCTAAATTTCAGTAAGAACAATCTCGATATCACCGCGAATACGCCGGAGGTCGGTGAAGCCAAGGAATCGCTGGCTGTTCCTTACAAAGGCCGCGAGTTCTCCATCGCATTCAATCCGGAGTTTCTCATGGCGCCGCTGCGCGCTCTCACGGAAGACGAAGTGTTTCTCGACCTCATCGACGAGATGAGTCCTGGCGTCCTGAAAATTCAAACGCCATTTCTCTACGTGCTGATGCCGATGCGCATCAGCTCGTAACACAGGCATCCTTGCCTGTTTTGTCGCCCAAGGATTCCTGCTTTGGCTGGGCGCGCGCACGCTGGAAGCCACGCTACGGATCAGGCTGGAAGCCTGAGTTACAAAACCCGGCGCTCCGGCATTGCCGATTGAATCATCATTAATTCGGTGACGTTCTCAGGAGTAAGCAAACCGACCAGCCGTTTCATGCGATCCAGCACGGGCACGGCCGGGCAATCGGACTCCTGCATAATACGAAAGGCGTCCTCGAATCGTGTGCCGGTTGTCACCGTCGGAATGTCGCGCCGCATTACATCGCCCACGCGAAGTGTGGGATCGTTTTTACGCAATGCCGCAATGAGATCGTGACGAGTCAATAAGCCGGCGACGTTCCCGGTTGCATCCATCACCGGAAAATCGTGTTGGGAAGTCGCAAGCAACGCGTCCACCGCTTCCTCGAGCGTCGCATCTGTAGCCAGTGTGCGGAACTCGCGCACCATTGCGCTGGAAACCGGAAACCGGCGCGAGACATCTTTCATTTGTGCCAGCGCCGCCTCTTGCGTCGCGCCGATGTAAACAAACAGGGCAATGAAGATCAGGAACGGGTCCCAGAGCAGTCCCAGGAATCCAAAGACGAATGCAAAGCCCTGCCCGACGGTCGCGGCAACCTGTGTAGCGCGGGCATAGCTCAGATGCGTTGCGAGGAGTGCGCGTAGCACCCGGCCCCCGTCCATTGGAAAGGCCGGCAACAGATTAAACAGAAGCAACATAACGTTCATCGTGAACAACAAGTCCGGAATGCTGCTTTTCGTACTTAGCGGATAATCCCATGAACCACCGCCGATGAACGCACCGAGCGCGATCAACGCAGTCACAGCCGGACCCGCAATGGCAATGACCAGTTCCTGGACTGGCTCGTCCGGAATACGTTCCAAACGCGCCACACCGCCGATGGGCAATAACGTGATGTCAGGCGTGTCTATTCCAAAGGCTTTCCCCGCCAAGGCGTGGCCGAACTCGTGCAACACCACGCATGTGAACAACAACAGAATGAATAAGACGCCGCCTGTCGCTGCAGGCGAGCCGCCCTGTGTATAATAGGCAAATGCGATCCACGCGATTAGCAGCAGAAAGGTGATGTGAATCCGCAATTGGATCCCGGCGACACGAAGGATTGGAATCGACCAGCCCATGCGAATTAGTGTCCTCTCTGATTAAATCGCGCGCCAGCGCTGTTTTCCAATTCAATTAACTCCATGCAGCTCTTTGACGTTGCAATCGTCGGCGGCGGGCCCGCCGGATCGAGTTGCGCCGCCTTCTGCGCGATGGCCAGTCTGCAATCCCTGGTAATCGACCGGGAAAGCTTTCCACGCGAGAAAGTATGCGGCGACTGTTTGAATCCTTCGTGCTGGCCTGTCCTAGAGCGGCTGGAGCTCACGGATCCAGTGCGGGATTTGCCGCATTCCAAACTATGTTCGGTCGCTTTCATCGCAATCGATGGGCGAGAAGTGATTCTTGATCTTCCATCGGGGCCCAATTGCGAGATTTCCGTGAAACGCAGCCTTTTTGACGAACTGCTCCTAAGGCGGGCTCGCGAGCTCGGAGCGACTCTCCGTGAGCAAACCACTGTGACCGGGCTAAACAGAAACAACAATTGGGAAATAGAAACTGCTTCAGGCCAAACGTTTCACGCGAGAATCTTGGTCGGTGCAGATGGACGCAACTCTACGGTGGCGCATTTGTGCAATTTGCTGCCCCGTCCTGCGCGCGAACGAGTGGCGTTACAATCCCATATCCCGCTGCCGCGAGACTTTGGGAACCGCATCGTTCTACAATTTCTGCGCGAAGGCTATTCGGGCCAGGCTCCAGTAAACGAAACCCAGTTAAATCTCTGCCTCGTCGGCACACCACCGACAATTTCGAAATTGCGTCGGTGGGCAGAGCACCAATTTCAACTGCCTGCCGATCAAGTGTGGCGCACGACCACGCCGCTAACCCGTTCGCCCGTTTTCTCCGCTCATGAAAATCTGTTTTTCATCGGGGACGCAGCTCGTGTAGTCGAACCGTTCACGGGCGAAGGAATTTATTATGCCGTGCGCTCGGGCGAACTAGCTGCCAATGCGATCGCCAAAATTATTCGCGGCGATGATCGCGAAGCGGTGCTGAACGAATTTCGTCGCGCCCATGCCCAAATGTATCGCGGCCGTCTATGGATCAATCGCCTCGCGCGCGCCGCAGTCGTGCGGCCGCAGCTCGGCTCGTTCTTTGTTCACGCTGCGCGAGTTAATCCGTCAATATTGAGATTGCTGACTGCAAAAGTCGTTTCGTCTTCGTTGCGATAACTCGTCAAAAGATCGAAGCCAAAAACGGCAGCAAGGTGGAACGCGTTGTCCTCAACGTTGGCAACAGATGCGGCTCTCCAAATGAATGCAAATTTCGGCGATTCCTTTGCCATCGTCTTCGGAGAAGCCGATCCACCGTGGAACATTTAGAGTGCTACGTCGCTTAAGTTGTGAGTTCCGCTTTACTAAACCACTCACGTGGGCGTCGCCCATTGTCTTGCCGCTTTCACAGTGTTCGCCATCAGCATCGCGATGGTCATCGGCCCAACGCCGCCGGGCACGGGTGTAACCGCCATCGCTCTTTTCGAGACTTCGTCAAACGCAACGTCCCCCACCAGGCGGTAACCGCGCTCGCTTGCCGCGTCTTCGACGCGATTAATTCCCACGTCAATAACGATCGCGCCTTCGCGAATGTGATCGGCTTTCAGAAATTCGGCTCGTCCAATCGCGGCAACAACTATGTCAGCTGAGCGCGTAACCTCCGCGAGATTCCGGCTGCGTGAATGAACAATGGTCACCGTCGCGTTGCCATTCTTGTTTTTTTGCATCAGCAGCAGCGCCAACGGTTTGCCAACGATCATGCTGCGGCCGAGGACCACAACGTGCGCGCCATTGATCTCGATGGCGCTTTCCAGAAGCAATCGCTGCACGCCGAGAGGCGTGCACGGCACAAAACCACTTGGGTCCTCGAGCACGAGCTTTGCGACATTTTCCGGGTGAAATCCGTCCACGTCTTTCCGCACGTCCAAAGCACGCACGATGGCCGCTTCGTCGATATGTTCGGGCGGCGGCGACTGAACAAGGATGCCGTGAATGGTCGAATCGCGGTTCAATTCTTCGACGCGCGCCAGCAGTTCACTTTGCGTCGTTGAAGCCGGCAGTTCCAGTTTCACTGAGTGCAAGCCAAGCTCACGGCACATTTTGTCTTTCGAACGCACGTAGGCGCGCGAAGCTGGATCATCTCCAACGAGAACTACTGCGAGACCCGGGGTTACGCCCTTTGCTTTTAGTTCGGCAATCTCACTGCGAAGATCACTGTAAACTTTCTCTGCAACAGCGCGGCCATCGATCAGTTTCGCCATAAGTGAAGCGCAACCGTGCCTGCGAGTACGAGTCACGCAAGTGAACCTTTGCTGTAGCCGCGTCCCTGTGGGACGCGCAATGCTCGCGTGGCGAACGCCTAGGTGGCACGCTTGCCACAGGCAAGCGGCTACAGGATTCGCTCAGCGCATTTCAAGCAGCGACATCATGGTGTCCTGCACACGGAGGCGTTCGGCTTCGAACTCATCGGGTGTGCTGGTCGGTTTGACACAAAGCGGTCGGCTGATCAGCACGCGCACTTTAGAAAATGGCTTGGGGATTATAAAGCGGTCCCAGCTTCCCAGCCGCCAGCAGCGCGAATACTCCAGATTCATTGGCAACACCGACGCACCGGATTTCTGCGCGAGAAAAACGATTCCGGGACCAAGCTCGTACACCGGGCCGCGTGGACCATCGGGTGTGATGACCACGTCGCGCCCTGACGCAAGCATCTCCGTAAGTTGAAGAATTGCGCTCGCGCCCAAGCGCGAGCTGGAGCCGCGAATTACTTCGTAGCCAAAATGGTGAATAGCATCCGTCAGCAAATCGCCGTCGCGGCTGGCGCTGATCAGCGCCGCGCCCCGACGATTTGGAAAAAAGCGCCGCAAGACCAGGGGGAAAATTAGCAATCGATTGTGCCAGAGCGCGCCGATGTAATTTTCCGTCACCGGTTTCCCGACGACGCCCGCGGCATCGTCAACGTGATAGCGCAACGTACGCTCCCACACCCGCAACAAACAAACCCCAAATGCGATCAGCCATCGCGCAAGCCTGCCTTCGATCTTCAACTTCTTTTGCGCAAAGTTTTCGCCGACTTCTTTTGACCCCAACGATATGCACCGGGGCTGGGCAACCCGATTTGGTCGAGTATGCGCCAAACCACTGTGTCGACAACGGCAGTTAGAGAACTGGGACGACTGTAGAAAGAGGGAATTGCCGGCAGAACAATCGCGCCAGCTTCAAGCAACGTCACGACATTGCGGGCGTGAATTAAATTCCACGGTGTTTCCCGGGGGACGAGAATCAGTTTCCGTCGTTCCTTCAAGAAGACATCGGCCGCGCGCAAGAGCACGCTGTCGCTGCAACCGGAAGCGATTCGCCCAAGCGTGGCCATCGAACAAGGGACAATCACCATCGCGTCGAAACGCGCCGAGCCACTCACAAATGGCACGTTCATGTCACTTTCAGAATGGTGTGAAACTTCAGCAGGAATTTTGAATTCATCCAGCTCCTGCCTCGCAACCTCTCTCGCATACGCGCTCATGACGAGATGCACTTCGTGCGCCATGCAATCGATTTGCCCAACCAAGCGTTGCAGATAGATCGCTCCACTTGCACCAGTCGCCGCGATTACGAGTTTCATTTTTGCTTTTCTCTCATTTCGAGCGAAGCCGAACGCGAAGTCGAGAAATCTCTGGACCTTCTGGATATCAGCCAAAGATCCTCGACCTCCCTCGACATAATTGAGAAGGACCCGAATTTCATTAACACTGGGCTTCAGCCCAGTGGTTGCCGCAGCACGCGCAATGAAGCCGTTTCAACGGCTTTGTCCAGAATGCGAGTTCAAGAAAACTGTTGAAACAGCTATGCAAAACGACTTTCGGAGCACCCGGCTTAAGCCTGGTGTTACTGAGAAGTCACCGTTTTGACAAAATGGCAAACTCGCCGCGCGAATTCACCTCAAAAGCGAACCAAGACGCTTGCGCTGCATTTGTTCTTCAACGAAGCGTTTCGATTCGATGCGCAAACATACACTGACGGGAAACATCAAAGTGCACCGCGCGTTTCGGTCCAGAATTCTGGTGAACCGGCGCGACATTTTGGTTTATCTGCCACCGGGGTATCGCCGGTTATCGCGAAAACGTTATCCCGTTTTGTATTTGCACGACGGACAGAACGTCTTCGATGCAGCAACTTCGTTTGCCGGGGTGGAATGGGGTGTCGACGAAACGGCCGAACGCCTCATTCGCACTAGAATGATCGAGCCGGTCATTGTTGTCGCAGTCGCGAACATCGGCGAAGACCGGGTCCACGAATACACGCCTACGCCGGGAGTGATCGGAACCAAGGGAAAAAGGAAGAAACGCAGCCGGGGTCTGGCGCGTCTCTACGGACATTTCCTCATGGAAGAACTCAAGCCTTACATCGACCGAAAATATCGAACCAAGCCTGATCCGGAATCCACTGGGCTCGGCGGATCCTCGCTTGGCGGACTCGTGACGCTGGCAATTGGGCTTTTGTACCCGGAAATGTTTCGCCGGCTAATGGTGATGTCGCCGTCCGTGTGGTGGGATGACTTCGCTATTTACCGACTGGTCGATTCTATTGAACGAAAGCCACCGTTGAAAATTTGGGTCGATATCGGCACTGCCGAACCGGGCTGGGAACAAACTCGCGAACTGTGCAAGCGACTAGTCGAGAAAGGCTGGAAACCGGGCAAGGACCTTCTTTACATGGAAGCCGACCACGGCGATCACAGTGAAGCTGCCTGGGCAGCGAGGGTCGAACCGGCGCTACGTTTCTTATTTCCGCGAGACAAAATAAAACTGTAGGCGCTCCCCTATGGGAAGCGCAATCTTAGTGCGGGTTCCCTTTTTTGCGTCGCCCACAGGCGACGGCTACAGTTTCGCTGCCGCAGGCGGCGACGGATTCGGCGGCAACGGTTCGGGTGGAGGTACAGGCGGCGCGGGAGTTGGTCCCGGTGGAGACGGATTCTGTGGCATTGTGTTCCGATTAAAGAATCGCTTTTACTGAAGCGGTTTGCCGTAAACCTGATAAACGCGAACAAAGCCGCCTACAAAATCCCAGTCCTTTTGATACGAGAAAGCGCGATCGTGTGCAGACCAGGTAAGCTCGCGCGGCGACTCTGGATGATTTGGATCGTATACCAGGTAGTGATCCACCCCGGGATTCGGCGATGAAGACTTCAGCTTATAAATCAAAACCGAGTGATTGATGCTGAACCGGGGATAGGTGGTAAGAAATGCCACGAACAACTCGCCACGCGCCAAAGCCGCCTTCAATCGCGCGTGAGTCCGTTCCTGGTAGCCTTTACCGTCTTGAAACATCATTCGAGCATTGCTGACTCGGAAGTAACTCGGCCAACCATGTCCGATGCTCAATTGCACGAGTTGGCGACGGGCCTTGCTCATTTCCTTCAGGTCCTTGTATCCCGGGAAAACAATTCGTTGATTTTCCGGCAACGGCTCAGCCCAAGCCGCCTGGCGTGTCACATCGCGGACGCGAGCCGCTAGCGACGCGTCATCCAGGGGAGCACTTCGCAGCTCGAACCGTGCAAATTTTTTGAATTGCATGGCCGTTCGAGACATCACAAAGCAATGTCGATTATAGGCGTCTTTCTTCTTCGCTGACGCTTTTCGCAGAGAAGCGTGTCCGTCGTGATACTCGAATACTGTTTGGTTGGCGAAAGCGAACGTGTCGCGATCAAAACGGAACCCCGACGCGACACTGTCGGCGCGCGCGAACGTGACAGCTGCAAAAACGCCGAGCCAGCAAGCCCCCACTGATTTGCCCCAAGTCCCAAACATCACATCAAACGCGAGCCGGGACCGTAACCGTTTTTCCTTCCGAAAACACACCCAAACGCCGAAATTTCTGATATCGCTTCTCCAACAATTCCGCCACAGGAACCTGAGAAATTCGCTCCAAGCTCCGGCGTAACGCTTCTCCAAGATTTGCAGCGGCAGAATCATAATCGCGGTGCGCGCCGCCCTCTGGCTCGGCAATGATGTCATCAACCACCTCGAGTTTTAAAAGATTCTGTGCAGTCAATTTTAGCGCTTCAGCGGCTTCAGCAGCATGTCGCCGGTCTCTCCACAAAATGGCGGAGCAGGCTTCGGGACTAATCACTGAGTAGTAAGCGTTTTCGAAAATCAATACGTGATCAGCGACGCCGATGCCGAGCGCGCCTCCCGAGCCACCCTCGCCGATCACCGCGGCAATGACTGGCACGCGTAGCTTCATCATTTCACGAAGGTTCACAGCGATTGCCTCAGAAATGTGGCGCTCTTCCGATCCGATACCTGGAAAAGCGCCTGGCGTATCGATCAGGGAAATCACCGGCATCCCGAATTTTTCCCCGAGACGCATCAAGCGCAGGGCCTTGCGATAGCCCTCCGGATGCGCGCACCCGAAGTTGCGCATCACGTTCTCCTTGGTATTGCGCCCCTTTTGGTGAGTGATAACGACGCAACGCTGGCTGCCGAGCATCGCCATCCCGCATGGCATTGCCCGATCATCGGCAAAGCGGCGGTCGCCGTGCAATTCAACCCAGTTCGTAAAGCAGCGTTGAATGTAATCGAGCGCGAATGGCCTCTGATTGTGCCGGGCGATTTGGACCCGCTGCCAGGCCGTCAAATTGTTGTAAACATGACGGCGCGTTTCCCGAAGCTTTGCCTCAAGTTCTTTTACCGCCGGGCCGAGATCGACGTCGTGCTTTGTGGAATGACTCTTTAAATCCTGCAGCCGTCGTTCCAATTCAAAGATCGGCTTTTCAAAATCGAGCGGTTGCCAGTCCATTGATCAGTTAAAAGGTTACAAAGTTAAAAAGTTATAAGATTCCACAAAGTAGCGGCTGTGTTCATCGGTCTTCCCTTTTTAACCATGTAACTCTTTTAACTTTTTAACTTAGTCAACAATCGTCACCGAGGTGCGATTGTTTACAAGCGAGCTTAGCTCCTCGAGATCAACTGCGGCGAGACCCAGACCGGTCGGCGGGGGCGGTTGGTCGAGATTGGGGTGCGTTGCATCCGGCACCGCGTACAACGTATAAGCTGGCGCGCCGGCCAGCCTGATCCACTTTGTGCTGGCTAGGTATTCCTTGCTGCCCAAGCCAACACGTTTGCCACCTTTCCAAGCCATCGTTTCGGCAACTTTCGCATTGATTTTAGCTGGTTGTTTCTGCGGCAGCTTTGCTTCGCGCACGTGGTATTGCTTGAAAAACGCGCCGTGGTTCAACAGCACAACCAGATTCGATTTGCGCTGGATCACCATCGAGAAATCGGGATGCGAGATGAGCAGCTTGTCGCCAATCCGCAGCATGGTGCCGCTCATATTGTTCATGCGCATGATCATCTCCGGTGTCGTTTTCAGCTTGCGCGCGATCTTTGCCAGCACGTCGCCGGGCTTCACAATGTATTCGATCTTTTCGGGGGATGGATGGCGTGACAGCAAAATTTCGGCGTTCACTTCTCCGAGAATATCCCGGGATTCATCGAGGTGTTTCCCGGCGGGATATTTTTGGATGACAGCGACAAGCGCATCACGCGCTTCGGTGAGTTTTCCATCCTGACGCAGTTTAACGGCAGCCTCAAAATCCGGCAGGCTGACGTCCACCGCGGGCGGCGGAGTGACTTCCCCGCGCTGCTCCTTTTTCACTTCGATTTCTTCTTTGACAAAGGTGTTGTAACCGAACCAGGCGGCCCCGCCGAAGATCGCCAGCGCCAGCAGTAGAACGAAAAGCCATTTCATGACCTGGGTGAAGTTAAAACGTTGAAGCGTTGAAACGTTGAAGCGTCAAATCACTGCGCCATGGCCCCGCTTTAACGCTTCAACCTTTCAACGCTCAACGGCTCGCGCCTAGCCCTGTTCGGCTTCGCTTCCAGGAAAGAACCGATGCCAAAGGCGTCCGATTGAAGGCTCTTCCTGGTTTGTCCAGGTAAAGTGGCAATCCTGACAGTAAAATTCCTTGGGAATAATTTTTAGCGCGCATAGCAAGCCAACGAGTGCGGGCGTCAAAAACTTCCGCGTCATCTGCGGGTACTCGATATTTGAAGAGTTGCATTGTGGGCAGCGAATCAACGCAGCGGAGATGTCTGGATCAGTTGATTCCCATTCGATCATCAGGCTTTGCGCCTTTTCGAAATCGTTGTCCTCCACCATGACTTTGGCGTTCGCCTGCGGCTTGGACATGAATCCGAACTGCTGCACGGGCGCCTCGTTATGAACGTCGGTCTTGATCCCTGAATCCTGAAAACGCCGTTTAAGCTGACGCGCTTTTGCGGGCTCATTAAACGTGGCAATGGTCACCATAAAGTCTCCTTCACGCGCGGCGGCATCTCGCTCTGATCAAACATCAAATCGCTGTGGAACGCAAGATTTGCGTCGTGGCGCAGGCAATCCTCTCTGCGCCTACTTTGCAGGCAGGATTGCCTGCATCACGCCCGGTGGCGGAAACCACTTGTAGAGCATTAGATAAACCAGAACTCCAGTGACGGACACGTAGAGCCAGATCGGGATCGTCCAACGCGCGATCCGCCTGTGCCGGTCCCATCGGCGACGAAAAACGGGAACAAGCGTCAAAATGACCAACGGCAGCGTCACAAACGCCAACAGAACGTGCGAAGCCAGGATCGGAAAGTAAACCGCCGCGAGCCAGCCGGTGTATCCGGAAGATTTCTCGCCAACGCGCGCATGATAAGTGATGTAGCCAACCAGAAAAAAGATAGACGAGATGAGAGCTATGATCATGCACACCATGTGACGGCGCCACATGCCTCGCCGGATGAAGTACCAGCCCGTGGAAATAAAAATGGTGCTCACGAGATTAAACGTGGCATTGATGGCGGGCAGGTCGGAGGTTGAAATCACGTTGAAGCGGTATGCGTTAAAATTAAGATGTCATTCCGAGCGAAGTCGAGGAATCCCGTGGCAACAACTTCTCAGTAGCACCACGGGATCCTTCGACTCCGCTTCGCTCCGCTCAGAATGACCACTAGCCGCTTCAACGGTTCAACGCTTTAACGATCACGCATGCCTGTCGCCTTGGAACCCCAGGTTCATCATTACCCGCAAACACCACGATTGCGCCGCGTGCGTCGCGTTGTTGCAATTGCAATTCGTCTGACAATTCTCGCCGCCATCGTTGCAATCTTTGGTGGCGGTTATTATCTCGCGCGACGGGGATTTGGTCGTGAATGGCGGTACCGCATCGTGGAAGAGCTACACAAACGCGGCGTCGAAGCTCAGATCGGTCGGATAACGCTGGACCCGTTCCGCGGTCTGGTCGCGAAAAACGTAAGGATTTTCGATTACAGAAACCGCGAAAACACGTTAGCCCTGATCAGCGAAGTCTCTCTCGATATTAATTACGCAGCGCTCATCCATCATGAACCGTTTCTCAATGCGCTGGATGTGCGCGACGCGCAGATCACATTTCCAATCAAGACCGCCGAAGGAAAAGCCAGTCGCGCGCAACTGACTAATCTCCGCGCGCACATTTATTTTCCGCCGGAACAGATTTACGTCAGCCAGGCAGAAGGAACTTTTTGTGGGATTCGATTGTCGGCGAGAGGACAATTAATCAAGCGCACCGATTACCAGCCGTCGGCATCAATCACCCCGGAAGAGTGGCAAAAGCGATTGTCGCTTGCCCAGCGTGTCGTGACTGAACTGCAGAAGTTCAGTTTTCCCGCAGGGCCTCCTTCTTTGCAATTGAAGTTCAGCGGAGACATGGCGGAAGTCGAAAACGCCAGGGTCGAGGCGACCCTGCGCGGCGAACGACTACAAAGAGGTAGCTACGAAATTAATAATCTGTCCGCCGCAGCCGAATGGAACAACCAGCGATTGGACATTGCGCATTGTGAATGGAGCGACGGGAAAGGCGCCTTCGCCGGTCGCGGCGATTGGAATCGGGAAACCAACACCGCCAAATTCCAGATTCACAGCACCCTGGATTTGAAAGGATTCCTCAACGCTTTCGGCATTGGTGAACCGATGGCAGACGTAGAATTTCATTCGCCGCCTCTGCTCGAAATCACCGGCTCGATAAACCTGGGCGCCGAGCAATTCCAACCGAAGATGCTCGGACATGCTGCTTTTGGAGAGTTCACATACAAGAAGGTGCCGTTTTCTGAGCTCAGCGCGGATTTTTCATGGGATGGTGACCGCACTTTGGTTCGGGAACTGCGGGTGCGCCATCAGACCGGCCAGCTCAGGGCGGATCTCTTCGACGCCCCCAACGATTTTCGGATAAACCTTGAGAGCACCATATCGCCAGAGGCAGTGCGCCCGCTCGTCCCTCTCCAGGCAAATGGGTTTCTGCGCGAATGGCAGTGGCAACGTTCGCCTGTAATTCGGATGGCAATTCGCGGCGCAGATCGCAATCCCGAGAGTTGGCAGGGCGACGGCACAGTTGCTCTGGGGCGCACCCGGTTTCGCGAAACATGGATGAACGGTGCTAACGCCCGGATTCATTTCGCCGACGGCGCAGTCACTTTCGAAGATATTCAGGTCACTCGGGATGAAGGCACCGGTTCTGGCAGTTACGCGTACGATTTCAAAAAACATGAGGTGCGGATTTCAAACATCCGCAGCTCATTGTACCCGGCCGAAGTAATTTTCTGGATCGATCCGAAGACCTCCAAAGCTGTTATTCCTTACAAGTTCCGGCGTCCGCCGAACGTTGTCGCCAATGGTGTCTACCAGTTCCGCGGCGGCAAGAACACACGGCTGGAGATCAAGGTCGATGGCTCAGGCGGGATGGACTATGTCTTTCTTGGGAAAACGCTGCCGTTCGATCGGGTCTCAGCGCGATTGCTCTTCACTAACGACCGCCTGCAAATTAGCGATGTGCGCGCGGATCTGCTCGATGGCACGCTGCGCGGAAATGCTGACATCTCGCTGGCACGAAACGATCCTCGTTACCGCGCGAGTCTATCCATGACCGAGATCAATTTCCCGCGCCTGACTGAATTGTATTTCAATTACAAGACTGCACAGGGGCTGTTACGCGGCACGTATGAGCTCAACGGCCTGGGCAATGATTGGCGGACAATGCGGGGCAAAGGGAAAGTTGAAGTAAGCAACGGGGACGTTTTCGCCATACCGATTTTTGGGCCGCTATCAGGAATTTTGAACCACATCGTGCCCGGCAGCGGATACAGCATCGCCCATAAAGCAAACGCTGAATTCACTGTCGGGAACGGCATCATTCACACCGAGGATTTCGAGGCCGCTGGCTCTCTCTTCAGTATGCTCGGCAACGGCGATATTCATTTTCTTGATGACAAACTCGACTTCAATCTGCGACTGGATATGAAAGGGCCGGGCATAGTGCTTATGCCAATGTATAAACTCTTCGAATACGCCGGCGAAGGGAGCCTCAAGAAACCCGATTGGCATCCAAAGCGGTTCTAAAAAGAGCAGTGACAAAAAAAGAAACGGGGAAACGGCCCCGCAGTCGCGGGAGCGAAATCGCTCCCTCCCCGATTCGCCGATTCCCCGACTCGCCGTCTCAACCTCTCGTAGGCGCGCACATGTCCATCCGTGGCGGCGTGAACATGGCTATCGAGCGAGCGCGATCGATCCGTTGCACCGCGATGCAAATCTTCGTGAAAAACAACATGCAGTGGTTTGCCAGACCGCTGACTCGCGAGGAAATTCGGGCCTTTCTCAATCACGTCGAGCGCGGTGAATTGCTGTCGGTGTTCGGCCACGCCAATTACCTGATCAACCTCGCAGCAACCAATCCGCTGTTTCACACGAATTCCATCCAGGCCCTTGCTGAGGAACTCGTCCGCGCGGATCAACTTGAGCTCCCGTTTTTGGTATTGCATCCGGGTGCGCACCTCGGCGCAGGCGAACAAGCAGGCTTGGAAAAGATCGTCGATTCAGTCGACGAGGTGTTTCGGAAAATTCCAAAAGTGAGAACGAAAATCGCGCTCGAGATTACAGCCGGCCAGGGTTCGTGCATCGGTTATCGATTCGAGCATCTCGCGCACATCATCGCAAACGTACGCGAGCCGGAGCGGTTGCGCGTGTGTCTCGACACCGCGCATCTGTTCGCCGCGGGTTACGAGATCGGCAGTGAACCAGGAGTGAGGAAAATATTTCGTGAATTCGATCGCGTCATCGGTCGCAGTCGTCTCGTTGCGATTCACGTAAACGATTCGAAGACAGGGCGTGGTTCGCGAGTAGATCGACACGAGCATATCGGCAAAGGCCTGATCGGCCTGGACGCTTTCCGCTTCATCATGCGCAGCCCGCGATTCCGCAAAATCCCGAAAGTGCTGGAAACGCCAAAAGGGAAAGATCTCGCCGAGGACGTTATAAATCTAAAAACGTTGCAACGACTGGCGGACACCCTGCGCTAATCAAGCCTGTCATTCTGAGCGGATCCCGCATGCGCGGGAGGAGTCGAAGAATCCCGCGAAGTTACCAGAGAGTCATGCAACCGGATCGCTCGACTTCGCTCGGATGACGCTACCGCGTCACTTGATGAATCGGATCGTGAAAGGATACTGATAAAACTTTCCCTCGCCGGCCTTAACCGATGCGATGATGACCAGCACGGTGTTCGCCACCCACAGCGCTATTAAGATTGGAATCCCGATCAGGAAGATGCAGAGGATCACGGCGATCGCATCGTAAATCAGCATCGAGATCTGGAAATTCAACGATTCCTTTCCGTGCGCGTCGATCTCGGGCGAGTCGCCGCGTTTTATCAGCCAGACAGCAAGTGGACCGAAGATGTGACCCAGAAAGTGAAAGAACAATCCGAGCAATGCGCTGGCGTGGCACAGAACGCACCACGTTCGAACATCAGAGGAAGTGGATGGAGTCGGCGGCGGTTGTGGATCCATATGCAACCTTTCGCTCAAGGACTGGCTGCCCGCCAGTAGAAGCTACTCTGATTTCACCCGCTCAATGTGCGCGCCAAGTTCCTGCAGTTTTTCGTCAAGATGTTCGTAGCCGCGGTCGATGTGATACACGCGGCTGACTTCCGTGACGCCGTCTGCTTTTAGTCCGGCTAACACCAGCGCCGCAGACGCGCGCAGATCACTTGCCATCACAGGCGCGCCGAGAAGGCTATCCACGCCTTGAATCACGGCAGTGGCGCCTTCCAAGTGGACTTCGGCTCCCATGCGTTTTAGCTCAGCGACATGCATATAACGCTGCGGAAAAATATTTTCTGTAATTGAACTCGTTCCTCTGTTCGTGGAAAGCAACGCGCACATTTGCGCCTGCATGTCGGTCGGGAAACCAGGATACGGTTCTGTAACAATTTCCAACGCGCTGGCATCACCGTTGGGCAGGATGGAAACGGAATCTCCTGCGATATCCACGGCGTAACCGCACTTTGCGAGCGAATCAGTGACCGCACGCACGTGTTCGGGCTCCACGCGTTTTACCGTCACTCCGTCTCCGGCGATTGCGCCGGCTACCAGAAACGTGCCGGCTTCGATTCGGTCCGGAATAACGCGGTGTTCCGCGCCGCGCAACTCAGGGACGCCTTCGATGACGATCCGGTCCGTCCCGGCACCTTCGATCTTTGCGCCCATCTTGTTGAGGAAACTTGCCAGGTCCACGACCTCGGGTTCGCATGCTGCTCCTTCAACGACAGTCACGCCATCGGCCAAAACAGCTGCCATCATCACGTTGTCTGTACCGAGCACAGTCGGACCGAATTTCCCCTTCATGTCGATTTGTGCCGCGCGCAGTTTTGGCGCGAAAACCTTGATATCACCGCCTTCCACGCGCACCGCTGAGCCGAGGGCTTCAAAGCCCTTCAGATGCAGATCAATCGGCCGATCGCCGATGACACAGCCACCGGGCAACGCGACGCACGCTTCCTTGCATCGACCCAACAACGGCCCCAAAACACAAACGGACGCGCGCATTTTCCGGACGACATCGTAGGGCGCCACAAAGTGGATCTTCTCGGCAGTCACAGTCACGGTGCCGCTCGCGCGTTCCACCTGTGCACCGAGGTGAGCGAGAATTTGTAGCATGTAATTCGTGTCGCTCAGGTCGGGCACGCCGTGGACGACACACGGCTCCCGAGTCAGCAATGTGGCAGCGAGAATCGGCAGCGAGGAATTTTTTGAGCCACTGATCTTAATGGAACCTGAAAGCCGGCGGCCGCCGTGGACCAGAATTTTATCCATACCTTGCGAACAAGAAACGTATCACACCCGAGTAATCCTTTTCAGTCCAAATGTCGCGATAATTTTTCTCCGCCAGCGCTGCCATAAGCGTCTCGCTTTGGCCAATCCCGATCTCCATCGCTAGTATTCCGCCCGGCCGAAGCCACGACGGCGCCTGCGCAATCAATTGCCGCACCAGCTCGTCCCCGCGCGCGCCTGCGAAAAGCGCCACCTCGGGATCGTGTAATACTTCGCGAGAAAGATTCTGCCGGTCCTCGGTCGAAACGTACGGAAGGTTCGCAACGATCACATCGAAGTCTGGTTGCACATTTTTAAGCAAGTTGCTTCGCAGGAACTGGACACGATCGAGCAGGTCGAGTCGCACGGCATTTTCGCGGGCGAGCATGAGAGCATCTTCTGAGATATCGGTCCCTACGATCTGTGCCTTTGGAAATTCTGCAGCTAGAGTGAGCCCGATGACGCCGCTGCCGGTTCCAACATCCGCCATGCGAGAATATGCAATTTCGGATTTGAAGAGTGAGACCAGCAGCTCAACGAGCTGCTCGGTTTCAGGCCGCGGCACCAGTGCGCGCTTGTCGCAGCGAAAACTGCGCCCGCAGAATTCGACCGTACCGAGCAGATGTTGAAGTGGTTCGCCTGAGCCGCGGCGCTTCACCAATTCGCGCAAAGGCTTAAGTTCCGATTCCGGCAACCGCCGTTCGAACTCCAGATATAAATCTATCCGCTTCCGGCCCAGTACGTGCGCCAACAGGTGTTCCGCGTTCAAACGTGGACTGTCGATGTTGCGCTTCTGGAAGTAGCCCGTCGTCGATTGTAACACCTCGAGCACAGTCATGTTGCAGCTTACCTACGGTGCGATGACGCTGCGATCTAGAATTCGTGGATCAAACCGCTTGATTCCGTCTCCCTCCTGCCCTTCCTGATCAGATGCAGCCACCCGAAAGACGCGGCGGCGTCAAGGCGGGCAGTACAACAAAAGGGGCGTGATTACGTCAAGAGCCCTGCAGCAAAATGGCTGAGCTGATTAAGCCGCGGCCGCAGATTGCTTCAACCGCTCAGCAACATCTGCGGCCTGCAGTGACTGGATCAACTCCCCGAGATCGCCATCCATCACTCGATCCAAGTTATACAGCGTAAGGCCGATGCGGTGATCGGTCACACGGTTCTGCGGGAAATTGTAGGTGCGAATTTTTTCTTCGCGTCCGCCGGTCCCGATCTGTCCTCGCCTCTGCGCGCTGTACTTCTCCGCTTCCTCCCGCTGCCTGTGCTCGAGCAATCGCGCTCGCAGAATTGATAACGCGCGCTCCTTGTTTTTGATTTGGCTACGGCCATCCTGGCAGCGAACAATCATGCCAGTGGGAATGTGCATTACTTGCACGGCTGAGTCGGTCGTGTTCACCCCTTGCCCCCCCGGGCCGCCCGCGCGCGAGACTTCGATGCGCAAATCTTCCGGTTTTAACTCAACGTCGATATCTTCCGCCTCCGGCAACACTGCCACGGTTGCTGTGGATGTATGAATGCGGCCCTGAGCCTCCGTGGCTGGCACGCGTTGTACGCGGTGCACTCCGCTCTCATACCGGAGCTTTCGAAAGACCGATTCGCCCGAAACCCGGAAGATCGCTTCCTTGAACCCACCAAGCTCCGACGGACTGGATTCGAGGTCCTCAGTCTTCAGTCCCGCCGCTTCCGCATAGCGATGATACATCCGGTAAAGATCGGCGGCGAAGATAGCGGCTTCGTTGCCGCCTGTCCCTGCGCGAATTTCCACGATCGCATCGCGCTCTTCCGTTTGATCCGCCGGCAGCAACGCTAACTGAACGTCGCGCTCAAGATCGGAGACGCGTTTTTCGAGCTCCGGAATTTCATCGTCCGCCATGGCCGCTATCTCGACATCCCGTGATGTCGCCAGCTCGCGATTGTCGTCCAATTGCTTGCGCGCGGTTTCGAGAGCGCGCCATTTCTCCAGCAGATCTTTTAGACTCGCGTGTTCGCGCATGATCTCCTCAGCGCGTTTGCGATTATCAAACAGGCGCGGGTCCGCCATCTCGCGCTCGAGTTCTTCGAAGCGTTCGCGTTTGAGTTGGATGAGGGAATTTAAGTCCATCTGTAGCCGCGGGCGCTGACCGCGGATGCGTAAAGCCGGGGTCAGCGCCCCCGGCTACAGTTCAGCTAAGCTTTCTTCTCGGCGCGAGCAGCTTTGGTGCTGCCGTAACGGCGGGTAAATTTCTCGACCCGGCCCGCGGTATCGACAAACTTTTGTTCGCCGGTGAAAAAGGGATGACAAGCGGCACAAATGCCGATCTTAATATCGCGACGCGTGGAGCGCGTGTGATAGGCCGCGCCGCATGCGCACACCATATCAGTCTCGTAGTATTCTGGATGAATGCCTGCTTTCATCTTCTAAATAGAGCGCGGAATGTATTCGCGACCTCCGGTTTTTGCAAGCGATGAAACATAGCGATCCACTGCTGCTCGCATGGCAGGCGACGATCTCGCGCAAAGGGGATGACACGGCCGTTTTCGATGCAACCGGCAGCATCGCAAGGAGCTTCCGGGACATTGAAGAGCAGGCACGTGCTTTCGAAGCCAAAATGGCCAGGCTGCTCCCCGGGGCGGTCGTAGCTATTCAAATTGGCAACCACGAAGATTGGCCTGCGGTTTTCATCGCGTGTTTACGCAAACAGCTGGTTGTTCTGCCGCTGGACCAGTCCATTGGGGAGCAACAGCGCGACGCAGCGTTGGAGATTTGCAGAGCGAGCGTTCTAGTGTCTGCCTTGTCCGCCGAAGTCTTTGCGAAGGAGGAGGTCCACAGCGAAAATTCTCCGCAGATCATTCCGCTGAGGACAGCCGAGGCTATAGCAGACTGGGGCGAGAATGTGCCCTCGCTCTTAAAACTTACCTCCGGCACAACGGCAGCGCCGCGTGCAATTCGATTTCGCAGCCATCAATTGTTGGCTGATTGCAATCAGATTTGCGACACGATGGACATTTCCGATGCCGATCTGAATTTCGGCGTGATTCCCGTCTCGCATTCGTATGGGTTTAGCAATTTGCTTACACCATTGATGGCGCGCGGTGTGCCGATGGTTGTGAGTCGCGACCGAACACCGCGAGCCGTTCTTGCTGATCTTGCGCGCACCAGCGCGACGGTTTTTCCTGGCACGCCCGCTTTTTACCAGGCGTTTTGCGACATTGGTGATGTGCCCCCGTTACCAAAACTTCGCCTGTGTATTTCTGCCGGTGCGCCGCTCGCGAGCGCCGTCGCGAAAACATTTTTCGAGAAATTTAAGCAACCAATCCATTCCTTCTACGGCGCATCGGAATGCGGCGGAATTTGTTACGATCGTTATGGCACAACGTTCGAGGACGGTCTTGTCGGCCAGCCGATGCGAGGTGTCGAAGTTGCGCTCATGGATCCAATGGACTCCGCCAGTCAGATCCGCGTTCGCAGCGCAGCCGTGAGCGACGGCTATTTTCCCGAGCCCGATGCGCAGAAGCTTGGCAACGGTGTTTTTGTTCCGGACGATCTGCTCGCGCGACACGATTCCGCGCTGAAGATCGTGGGCCGGATTTCGGACGTAATTAACGTCGCCGGAAAAAAAGTGAATCCGGCGGAGGTAGAAGCGCATCTGCTGCGTTTTAAGGGAGTGCGACAGGCCGTCGTGTTCGGCCGTCCTACAGGTGCAGGATTGCGAAATGAAGAGGTGGCAGCGTGCGTGTTGACATCACCGGGGGTAAGCGAAAGCGATCTTTTACGATTTTGCCGCACTGCGTTGAGCGGCTGGCAGGTGCCGAAACGAATCTTTATCGTCGACATAATTCCGACAAACGAACGCGGCAAGATCAGCAGGCGTCAGCTGGCGCAGCAATTCTCAGCACGGGATGAGAGTTCTTCGTTGCGAACATTGGCCTCTTGATAAAGCCTTGATAAGGGGTTTGCTTACGGCGACAGAACAGTTACGGGAACAGCCCCCACAAACCCAAGCTACCAAATGGAACGTTCGAACAGCGAAGAGCGCGACCAGATCGACCGGCCACCCGTTCCGCGCGAGGACGAGGCAGCGTCCGAACCCGGCACCACTTCCGAGTCCGACGAATGGTGGCGTGCATCCGCGCCTGAGTCGGATTGGGCCCAGCCGGTCTCAAACGCTGCAGCCACGGAAATCGGGCAGCGGAAGGAAGTCGGCACTGCTGATGTTTATTTTTGCGGCCGCACAAGTCTTTTTCCTCTGAACCTTGCGATACGAGCCATCGGGAAAGAAAACCTGACCGGATTGCTACGAGCCTGCTGGGACCAGGAACCGATCGAGGTTCTCGCCCGTGACGGCGAGATTCTTTTAGCCACAACCCGGGACCTGGATCTCTATTGCCCGGAGACTCCATCTATCCTCACAAACGTTGATCCAGAGGTCGTTGCCAACGCGCGCGATCAGCAGAAAGAAAACGGAACTCCTTTTCTGCTAACGCTTGCCCGGAGTGAGTCGATCGAGCGGCAGGCTGCGCTCGATTTGATTCGCCACCAGGGACAACTGCTCTTTTCGCAACTGTGGTCGGCGCCAAACGTATGGATCATGTTTGAAAAGAACGCCGACCTGTTAGGCGGGTTTGGCGACGTGACCGGTGAGCCCGATGTGGACGACTGGTCACTGGAAACTTTGCGTCTCGTCCAGAACCTGGAGCAACCAGGAGGTTTCGATCCGGCGTCAATCCCGGCTTACACGAGAGAAGGCTTCGATCGCGTCCAGAAGTTGAAACTGAATTCGGATGAGGCCCAATTCGGCTCGCAGTTCAATGGCGCCCGGTCCGTGCAACAGATTGCAAAAAATCTGCGGCTCGATTTGAAATCTGCCCGGCAACTGCTGTTCCGGTTCGTTGCGCTTGGAATCGTAGAGTGCTGGCCTGGCAGTACAACTGCGACGCCCGAACCGAAGGCTGGCATGGGGCGATTATTCGGGCGCGGCCGATAAGGTCGCCTCACTTCGCCCGAACGCCCGCTCATGAACAGAAGAATTCTCGTCGTCGATATCGGCGGAACGTTCGTGAAACTGCTCATGTCCGAGCGCGTGGAACGCGAATTTGCATCCGGTCCACGAATGACTCCGAAACAGTTTATCGCCAGACTTAAGGAGACCGTGAGGGGCTGGAAATTCGACGTTGCGTCGATTGGTTTTCCGGCGCCCGTACGCGCCGGACGGATTCTTCGAAACCCGAAGCACCTCGGTAAGGATTGGGTCCATTTTAGTTTTGCGCGCGCGCTGGGAATACCGGTGCGCATCGTCAACGACGCAGCCATGCAAGCGCTCGGCAGTTATCTCGGTGGGGGACGCATGCTGTTTCTGGGCCTCGGAACAGGGCTTGGATCCGCGGTGGTATGGGACAGAAATCTCATGTCACTCGAGCTGGGCGACCTCCCCTATCCGGATGGAGAAATCATTGAGAACCATCTCGGGGTCCCCGGCCTGGCGAAATTGGGCAAGACAAAATGGAAACGTGAAGTCCTTTATGCCGTCGGCCAATTACAGCGCGCGTTCATCGCCGATTATGTGGTCCTTGGCGGCGGCCTGGTGCACCGGTTTGATCGACTACCGAAGGGAATCGTACGCGGTCAAAATGAGAACGCATTTCTCGGTGGAATCCGTTTATGGGAACGGAAACGGAATTCTCGCGAGTTGAAGTGGCATCTGTTGTAAGAAACTCCTTTTCAGCGGTCCGTCGTACGCAATTGGACTTGACTTAGTGAAGTGCTCTCACCACCATGCGTCAACCAGAGGAAAATATGAAAAAAAACCCGCGCCTTCTTATCGCCGTGCTATCAATTGCGATCTGCGCGCTGCTGTCCCCTATTTCGTTTGCTCAACAAAAAGGGGGTGCGATGGCAAAGGCTCAGGCAATAGCACAACAACTTAACCTGACGCCGCAACAGAAGGAGAAAATCCTGCCCATTCTTGCCGCTGAAGTACCCAAAGTGCAGGCTGTCAAGAACGACAATTCGATTAACAAAATTCAAAAAATACAACAGCTCAGGGCCATCCATCAGCAGACGGATCCGCAGATGAAGGCAATTCTTTCACCTGAACAGTACCAAAAGCTGCAGACAATTCGCCAACAGACCATCCGAGAGGCCACACAGACCCGTTTCCAGTAATGGCCATCGATCAGCGGGCTAGAGGCCCCAAATCGTCGGTCTCATCGCTTTGTCGCGGTATGTGCGACTCTTAACGCGCAGTATCGCGCCAAGAACAAAGTGCGATCGTCGTAAGTCGGCACTGGATTCCCGATAGATCCGTGCTCAGTGAAGAGCTGCACGTTCGAAAGGCTTCCCTTATGCCTGATTATCGACCACAAATCACGGATGACTTCGCGAAGCTCTGCGAGATCGTCGCGAAGCTTCGCGCACCTGATGGTTGCCCGTGGGATCGGGAGCAAACCAACCAGTCGTTATTGCCAGCACTCATAGAGGAGGCATATGAAACGGCCGAGGCCGCGCGCGCTCAGGACGATGCACATTTTCGCGAGGAACTCGGCGATCTCTTGTTGCTCGTAGTGATGCATGCCCAAATCGCGCGCGAAACCGGCCGCTTCGACATCGAGGAGGTAATTGAGCACGTGTCGGACAAACTCATCCGGCGCCATCCGCATGTGTTCGGCACGAGCGAAGCACGCGACGCCGGCGCCGTGCTTAAACAATGGGAAGCGATCAAGCGCGAAGAGAAAAACGCCGACTCGCATTTCCTCGCCAGTTTGCCGAAAGCCTTGCCCGCGCTGGTCCGCGCGCAAAAGGCGCAATCCAAGGCGGCCCGGGTGAATTTCGACTGGACAGCACTGCGCGATGTGATGGCCAAGGTGGAAGAAGAGCTTCGCGAAACCAAAGAGGCGATGCGATCACGGCAGGAAGAAAGGATCGAAGATGAGATTGGCGATCTGCTGTTCGCGGTCGTTAATCTGGCGCGGAAATCGAAAATCGACGCAGAAACCGCGCTCCAACGCGCCACGGATAAATTCGTTGCACGATTCAATCGATTAGAGGACGAACTCAAAAAGCGTGGCAGGAAATTAGGCGAAGTGGAGTTGGCCGAAATGGACGCGATTTGGGATCAGATTAAGCAAATGTCCAACGCCCAACGTCCAACGCCCAACACTCAACGATAAAGCCTCTGACTTCGACTTCGGAGTTCGGCGTTTGCGTCTCTGCTAGTGTTCGCCATATTTCGCCTCCCAATGAACCTGCTGATCAACCTTTGCCTGGTGCTCTTCGTGCTAGTCGCCGCTCTGATGGTTCTTGTCATACTGATGCAGCGACCAAAGAGTGAAGGTCTGGGCGCAGCATTTGGTGGCGGCGTCACGGAGAATATTTTCGGCGCGCAAACCACGAACGTGCTAGTGAAGTTCACTACGTGGCTGACCGGAATATTTTTCGGACTCACTTTTGCGCTATCGGTCCTTTATGCGCACCACAGCGTGGCAAGTAGTGCGTTCCGTCGTGAACTGATGAAAAACCAGCCGGCGTCGCAAACCTCACCTGCGCCTGCGGGACCAAAATCATCGCCAGCATCATCACCGGCAACTACTCCGGCACAGGTTTCGCCGACTGTTTCTCCAGCCGCAACCACGGCACCAACGGGTTCGCCAAAACCATAGCCCGCTGACTGGCGCATGCTGGCAGCTATAGCTCGGCGCAATTAATCGCGAGAAACCTAATTCGCTTTGCGCGCGAATTTTGGCGGAAATAGCCAGAGAAGTCTTCCCTTCTCAGTCTCGGGATCGATGTCGATCAGCGCCACACCGGCTTTGGACATCTTGAGGAAACCACCGGTCAACGCGGAGATCACACTCGAAAAGTCCGGCTCGTGGCCGACCAGCATTAAAACTTTTGAGCGATGTCGCTTGAGCACAGTGCCTAACTCGCTAATCCCAAATCCGGGCTCAAGTGCTTCGTCCTGGCGTAACTTTGTTTTCAGCTGTTCTGCTGCAACCTCTGCCGTCTGCAACGCTCGCGGCAGCGGACTGGTGACAATTAAATCCGGCTTCACCTTGAGACGGTTGAGAAACTTCGCCACCTGCCGCACCTCTTTTTTACCAAAATCGGTGAGCGGCCGTTCATCATCCGGTTTGGTCCAGCCCGGCCAATCGGCTTCGCCGTGTCTGAGAAAATAGAGTTGCATGTTCTAGACAGTCATTCCGAACAAAGTTGAGGAATCCCGTAGCACAACCTACAGGTGGTTTCGCGGGATGTCTCGACTTCGCTCGACATGACGGACTTAATTTCTCACAGGATTTGCCACTTCGCCCTGCGGGTGTGCGGGTCGGTTTGCCAGAGCCGAACGCCGCCGAGAAAAGCGTTTCGATTGTGTCCAAGCTCGATCCCTTCCGGCAATTGATCCAATTTCTTCGCGCTTCCGCCACCGAGAACGACGTAATCGGCAATCAGCGATTTCTTCAACAACACGACGGCACGAAGGACTTCGGCTTCCCATCGTTTTTCGCCGAGCTGTTTCAGTCCCGATTTACCGAGGTAATCCTCGATGATATGATCATTGCCATAAGGCAGATCACCGAGCTCGAGTGGAAGGACGTTGTTTTCCCAGATCAGGGTCGATCCGAGTCCGGTGCCCAATCCCAGAAACAACATCCGCCGGCCGCGATAACTGCCGAGCGCCTGCATCGCGGCGTCATTGATAATTCGGACCGGTTTGCCTAACGACTTCTCAAAATTGAATCGTGTCCAACCCAGTCCAAGATGCTTCGGCTCGGTCATGATACAGCCACTGCGGACCGGCGCCGGGAATCCCATCGAAATCGCGTCGAATCTCCAATCCTGCAACAGCGCCTTGAGTTGAGCCGCCAGTTCGACCGGCGTCATTTGTGGGCCGGACTTGAACTTTCGTCGTTGCGCACGCGAAATCATCAGCTTCACGTTCGAACCGCCGACATCAATGACGAGGATTTTTTTCTTCACTGCGTCTCCGATTTCGTCGCACCGGTCGGGCCGCTTTCCTTTACAATTGCAATGGGCACCAGTCGGTCCGCACGCGTTTTTTTCGTGGAACCACCAAGCTTCTTCATGCGTTCGCGTGATACTTCGCGAAATTGCCACTGCGCCTGCCGGCGCGGTTCTTCGCCTTCGGGTCTTAAACGCCGGTACATGCCGTCCGGCTGCAATTCCCGCGCCTTCACGCGATCGTTCAAAAACGCGGGAATAACGTCGTTGATGATTTGATCCCGCAACGCCGGCGTCTCGATCGGGAAAGCCAGCTCGATTCGCCGGTAAAAATTGCGCGGCATCCAATCCGCGCTGGAAAGAAAAACGCGCGGCTGCCCGGCATTTTCAAAATAAAAGATCCGGCTGTGCTCGAGAAACCGGCCTACGATGCTGATGACACGGATGTTTCCGCTGAGATCTGGAACTTTCGGACGCAAGCAACAGATCCCGCGCACGACCAGGTCAATGGTTACATCTGCGCAGGACGCTTCGTAGAGCTTCTCAATGATCTCCTGATCCACCAGCGCGTTCATCTTCGCGACGATGCGGGCCGGCTTGCCTGCCAGCGCGTTGTCGCGCTCCCGCTCGATCAGCTTGACGAACCGGCTGTGCATGTCGAACGGCGAAACCATCAACTTTTTCAAACCCGGATAACCGGCGAGGCCGGTAAGCGTGTTAAAAACGGTCGCCACTTCTTCGCTCAACTGCGGTTCACTGGTGAGCAGACTGAAGTCGGTGTAAATGCGCGCCGTGCGCGGGTGATAATTTCCGGTGCCGAGATGAACATAGCGCCGGAGCTCGTCGGCATCGCGCCGGACGATTAGCAATGCCTTGCAATGTGTCTTGAGACCCACCACACCGTAGATCACATGCGCGCCGGCTTCTTCCAGGCGTCTGGCCCACTGAATATTGCTTGCCTCGTCAAAACGCGCGCGCAGCTCGACAATCGCGGTGACTTGTTTTCCTGCGTTAGCCGCGTTGATGAGAGCCTCGACAAGGGGCGAATCTCCGCTCGTCCGGTACAGCGTGATCTTCATTGCAAGCACCTGCGGATCTTTTGCCGCCGTCTCGACCAACTCGACGACTTCATCGAAACTGTCATAAGGATGATGCAGCAACACGTCCTGTCGTCGTAAGACCTCGAAGAAATCCGCGTGTGGCGGCAACGCCGGATCGCGGGCCGGTTGAAACGGACGGTCTTTCAGCTTGGCAAACGCGTCGTTCGCCACCAGCGGAGCAAGATGCGTCATCGTCAATGGGCCATCGAGCTTGTAAGCGTCCGCTTCAGACAGATTGAAAAAGTCGAGAAGCAGCTGGAGAAAATCTTTCGGACAATCGGCTTCCACTTCCAGCCGCACCGCGTTGCCACGGCTGGTGCGTCGCAGTTCCTGCTCGATGGTTCGCAAAAGGTTCTCCGCTTCCTCATCGTCAATGTAGAGATCGCTGTTGCGGGTGACGCGAAACGCGTGCACGCCGTCCAGGATTAAGCCGGGAAACAATTCGCCGATGTGCTGTTTAATTAGCGACGCCAGATAAATGTATTCCCACGGCTCGTTCGCGCCGGTGCCCCGAGGCATGAGGATAAGCCGCGGCACAACTCGCGGCACTTGGACAATAGCGTGCAACGGCTCGCCTCGACGGCGCGTCTTCGCTCGTACCAGCAGGTTGTGGCTGCGGTTCAACAGATGCGGGAATGGATGACTGGCGTCTACGGCCAGCGGCGTCAGCATTGGGAAGACTTCCTGCTGAAAGTAGCGATTGGCCCACGCAGTCCGTTTCGCCGACAATTCCGCAATCTCGCGCACATAAATCCCGTTCTTTGCCAATTCGGGCTGCAACTCGTTTTTCCAAAACGCATACTGCGTACCGACCAGCTCGCGCACCGTCTTCTGAATGCGGTCGAACAACTCCGTGGGACTCAACCCGTCAGGACCAACGTCGCTCGTTTCGCTTTCAATCTGTTGTTTGATTCCCGCTACGCGAATCTCGAAAAACTCATCCAGATTTGAGCTGAAAATCGTGAGGAATTTAACCCGCTCGATGAGCGGTTGCGTGGGATCCTGCGCTTCTTCGAGGACGCGTTGATTGAACGCGAGCCAGCTCAGCTCCCGGTTGATGAAATTCTTCGGATCGCCAAAACGGTCGTGGAGGGTTTGGACAACCTGCGGAACAGCTCCCGCTTCGGTTTTTTCTTCAGTGCGGGGAGTGGCCTGGGCTTGCGGCATGTCTAACGATTGCCGATCAGCCGCGCATGCGCAACGCCGCGTCTCAGCCGGAGGCCGCCACGCTCTTGTGCCTGATGTCTTCCGCAACCGCGGTGTAAACCGCATCCTCGGCAATGTTGGTTGCGTGATCGCCGACGCGTTCGAGAGCGCGCGAAATCAGGATGAGGTTAAAATACCCGCGCAACTGCTCGCTATCCTCCATCATCCGGGCGGTTAGTTTCGTGTTTGCATCGCGATTCATATCGTCGAGTTGCTTGTCGCGGCTGCAGACCGAGTGCGCCAACTCAATATTTTCCCGCACATACGCGTTAATGGCGTCCTTGAACATCGACATCGCGTGCGCCTGGATCGGGACAATCATTTGCACCTCAGGCAGCGGCGGATGCCGATTCAACTTGCGGGCGCGTTTCGCGATGTTTGTAGCCTGATCGCCCACGCGCTCGATGTTTGGCGAAAGCTTAATGGCCGAAATCACCCGCCGCAGATCCGAAGCCACGGGCTGGAAGCGAAGCAAAAGTTCGAATCCGTCCTTATCGATCTGTTTCTCCAACTGATCGATCTCTTCGTCATCCGCGATTGCGTGTGTGCAGAGATCGTCATTACGCTGAAACAAGCCCTTGAGTGCTCGATCCAGGCTGCGCTCAGCCAGCCCGGCCATCATCAGCAGGTCGTTGCGAAGCGACGTTAGCGCTTCATCGAATGTCCCAAGAATGTGCTTCGGTATCACCATAATTCCTCCCGTCATCCCGAGCGGAGTCGAGGGACCCCGTGGAATAAGCTTTCGGTTGTGCAGCGGGATTTGATTCGCTCACTTCCCGTTCGCTCAGCCTCCGGCCTTCCCGTCCATGTCGCGGCTTCCCCAGCCGCTCCATTCTCGACTTCGCTTCGCTTCGCTCGGAATGACAATGTCATAGTATTATCCAAATCTCCCAGTGATGTAATCTTCCGTCTGCTTCTCGTTCGGATTTGTGAAAATTTTCGTCGTAGAGCCAACCTCGATGAGCCGGCCCATGTAAAAGAAGGCCGTAAAATCGGAGACGCGTCCCGCCTGCTGCATGTTGTGCGTAACGATGACGATCGTGTAACGCGTTTTCAGTCCCTGGATCAGCTCCTCGATCTTCGCGGTAGCGATCGGGTCGAGCGCCGAGCAAGGTTCGTCCATCAAAAGAACTTCCGGTTCCACGGCTAGAGCCCGCGCGATACAGAGGCGTTGTTGCTGGCCACCGGAAAGGCTCGTCCCGGATTTGTGCAAATCGTCTTTCACTTCATCCCATAACGCCGCCATCCTCAATGATTGCTCGAGCCGTTCGTTAAGAAATTTCCGATCGCTCACACCATTCAAGCGGAGGCCGACGATGGTGTTTTCGCCGATCGACATTGTCGGGAACGGATTGGATTTCTGGAACACCATACCCACGCGCCTGCGCACAACTGCCGGGTCCATACTGCTTGCGTAGAGATTTTGGCCGTGAAGGAACACGCTGCCTTCGATGCGCGCGTGCGGCACCAACTCGTGCATGCGATTGAGCGCGCGGATAAACGTCGATTTTCCACAGCCGCTCGGCCCGATGATCGCGGTGACAGCTTTGGCGGGCATGTCCAGGCTCACGTTGTCTAACGCGCGCTTCGATCCGTACCACATTGAGACGTTTTTGGCCTCCATTGCCAGAGGCAGCGGCTCCCCGTTTGTGTCTAACAATACCGCGGCGGCGGGATCGCGAGGTTCAACTACTTCAGGTTGCGGCATAAGTGCGGCAATCATCTTGAGAATTTAAGCCGATGCGGTGCGAACACGGGTAACAATTCTCACCAACACATTAACGCAGAAAACGCCTGTGACGAGAACAAGCGCTCCGGCCCATGCCTGGCGATGCCAGTCATCGTACGGCGAGATTGCATATGTAAAAATTTGCAGAGGCAACGCTGCAATCGGCTCGCTCAAGTCGTGATTCCAAAAGCGGTTGCCGAATGCGGTGAAAAGAAGCGGTGCGGTTTCGCCGCCGACGCGCGCGAGAGCGAGCAGAATTCCCGTAATGATGCCGCGCGACGCGGTCTTCACCACGATCTGGACGATCGTTTTCCAGCGAGCGATGCCCAGGGCCAGAGCGGCTTCGCGATAGCCGACAGGCACAAGAAGAATCACTTCCTCCGTTGTGCGCAGGATCAATGGGATCATGATTAACCCCAGCGCGAGTCCGCCGGCGTACGCGGAGAAACTCTTGAAACGCAACACAATCAGCCCGTAAACGACTACGCCCCAGATGATGGAAGGGACGCCATTGAGTACGTCCGCAATGAAGCGCAGCACTGCATTCACACGTGCCGTGCCGTACTCAGCCAGAAACACTCCCCCAAGCACGCCGACGGGAATTCCAATGATCGAGGCAAACGCCAGTAACTCCAGTGTGCCGACGATCGCGTTGGCCATTCCACCACCCGCCACACCGACCGGCTTTGGCAGCTGCGTAAAGAATTCGAGATTCACTGCGCCCACTCCGCTCTTGAGCACATAAAAAAACACGAGACCAAGCGGCGCGATCACAAGCACCGCGGAACAGAACGTGAGACCCGAGATGAGCGCGCTTTTGAACTTGCGCCAACTGTGATGGTCTTTGCGCTGGGTCTCCATGTTTATTGAACTCGGTCTGGCGCCGCGCCTGCGGTAATTGTTTTCAACAGCAGTTGCGCGAGGAGGTTGACCAAAATTGTGACGCCGAACAACACCAGCCCAATCTCGAACAAAGCTTGCAGATACATGTCGGTGGTCGCTTCCGTAAATTCGTTCGCGATGACGCTGGCAAGCGTGTAACCGGGTTTAAATAATGAAGCGGCAATCTGCGGCGTGTTACCGATTACCATCGTCACCGCCATCGTTTCGCCTAATGCACGACCTAGCCCGAGTACCACTGCGCCGAACAAACCTTTCCTCGCGTAACTGAGCACCGCGATGCGAGTCACCTCCCAGCGAGTTGCGCCGAGAGCGTACGCGGCTTCGCGCTGCAAATCAGGAACACTCCGCAGGATTTCGCGCGAGACCGACGTGATGATCGGCAGAATCATAATCGCAACAATGATTCCACCAGCCAGCATGCACGGGCCGTAAATCGGGCCGCTGAAAAATGGAGTCCAACCGAGTGTCCGCTTCAGGAACGCAAACGGATAATCGCGCAGCCACGGGATCATGACAAAAATTCCCCACAACCCGAGAATGACGCTGGGGATCGCGGCCAGCATTTCGATCAGCGAGACGATCGGTTGCCGGATCCAGAGCGGCGCGAGTTCGGTCAAATAAACCGCCGTCGCAATGCTCAGCGGCACAGCGATAAGTAACGCAATCAGGGAGGAGATTGCTGTGCCGTAAATGAAAGGCAACGCGCCGTATTGTTCCGCCACGGGGTCCCACGTCGACGTGGCGACAAAATGGAATCCGAATTTTTGGATCGCCTGCCAGGAGCCCTGTCCCAGTTGCCAGCCGATCAAAATGACCAGCAGAACAACTGTAAACGCCATCGACAGCGTGAGCCAATAGAACGCTTTATCACCAAACCGGGACGGCGGCGACATCCGCGCCTGGGCCGGGTGAATTGCGTCTGCTTCCTCGACAGTGACGGCTGACATACTCAAACTGATTACTCGAAGTCGTCCCTACATTTTAATTTCGTCAATCCGTTTCAGGACGCGCTGCTGGACACTCTCGGGTAATGATGCGTAATCCAGATCCTTCGCCATCGCCTCGCCTTTAGCGAGTGCCCACTTTAAGAATTCGACAAGCTTTTTGCCTTTGGTCGCGTCCTTCTGCTGTTGGTAAACCAGCAACCATGTCGCGCCAGCGATAGGATAGGCGTCTTTGCCCGGTGCGTTCGTCATCGAGAAACGGAAATCGTCAGGAATGTTTGCTGTAGCCAGCGCGGCAGTGACCGAATCGAGTGTCGGCTTCACGAATTCACCTGCTGAATTCTTAATATCCGCGTACGGCATTTTGTTCTGGATCGCATAAATCAGCTCCACGTATCCGATCGCGCCCGGTGTCTGTTTCACCTGGCCAGACACGCCTTCGTTACCTTTGCCACCGATCCCGGCTGGCCAACTCACGGATGTGTTCGTGCCCACTTTCGATTTCCACTCCGGACTGACCTTGCTCACGTAATCTGTGAAAATGAACGTGGTCCCGCTCCCATCGGATCGATGCACAACCACGATGTCCTTGTCGGGCAATTTTATTCCAGGGTTTGTTCCCGCGATCTTCGGATCATTCCATTTCTTGATGGTGCCAAGGAAAATACCGGCAATCGTGTCGGCATCGAGTTTGAGCGCCGGGTTGCCCTCCACATTATAGGTAATCACCACTGCGCCGGCGACTGTTGGGATATGCAGGATTTTTCCCGGAGCTTTGCTCAAGTTATCATCAGTCATCGGCCCGTCGGATGCGCCGAAATCGACCGTTTGGGCCAGTATTTGCTTTTGGCCGCCTCCGGAACCGATCGATTGGTAATTGAACCGAACGGACGGATCGACCTTCGTGTATTCGTCAAACCACTTGGAATAAATCGGATACGGGAACGTTGCGCCCGCGCCGTTGATCATCATCTGCGCCGAAGCGCTTGTGCTCAGTCCTAGAGCGATTGCCAGCCCAAGAAATGTTCGTCTGCGGAATTTCATGATACGATGAAGGTGCCGCACCCCGATTCCGCCGGTCAAAGCCTTTACTGTTACGTTTGTGTGACAGCGGGCTTCGCCGCGTTACACATTAAACCGCTGAAGCGTTAAAGCGGCTCCATTGTCACGTTGTAATCATTCAACGAATCGCAGTATCCAGCGACAGCACCACGGTGGCTCCGCAACGTAGACAGAATTATCCGCAGCAGACCGCGCCGGATTCGCGGCCATCACGCGCCTTACACGTCGCTTGAGGAACCCGTAACCGCACGCGAAGCTCAGTCCGGTTCTCACTAATGTTTTCGACGTGGTAGTTGGACGGTGGAAAATTCTCGTCGCCGTACTCGAAACGAATTTCCGCCGTCGGATCGAGCGGGATCAGGCGCGCAACCCTGTCATAGATGGACAGAAACTTTGCTGCGGTCATACACTCGCCGTTCTCCTCATCTTCAGGAACCCACAACTGCACGATCGTCTCGGTCCACTGGTTCTTTTGCGCGCCGCAATCGACTGTATCGAACGATGCCGCTTTTAATTCGGTCAGATGATAGCCGCCATGAACCATCGCACCGTCAGAGTTAGTAAACACCAATTGCTTCGCTGCAGCTGCTTGTAGCCTGCTGATGAAGTCGCGAGTCGTCATACTGAAGAAATGTCAGCTGCCTGAGCGCCGGAGCAACAGCCGCGTTCCCGCACGCAACGGCACCCGATCACGCCCAGAGCTGCGCCGAGAACTGGTGCCACAAGATAAATCCACAAACTGCTGAGATGCCCGGCGACAAGTGCCGGTGCCAGTGAGCGCGCAGGATTCATTGATGCCCCGGAGATCGGCCCGGCAAACAATGCCTCCAAAGCGATGACAGCACCGACTGCAATGCCCGCTGTAATTCCCTTCTCGCGCGCACCTGTCGAAACGCTCAGAATCACGAACATGAGCAATGCTGTCAAAAGCATCTCAAGCACGAACGATTGCATCGTGGAACCTGCTGGTATGGTTGTTCCAAGCGTCGCGCTTTTGGGAAACAGAAATCTCAGCACAACACTGGCCGCAAGAGCCCCAGCGAACTGACTCGCCACATAAGGGATGACGCTGCCCGCTTCAGACCGCCGCGCGGCGAAAAACCCAATCGTCACGGCGGGATTTATGTGCGCACCCGAAATGTCTCCAATCGTGTAAATCATCGTCAACACGATGAGGCCAAAAGTAAGTGCCACTCCCACATGCGAAACGGCGCCGCCGGTTACGCCATCGATCACGATCGCGCCGGTGCCGGCAAACACGAGGCAGAAAGTTCCCAAAAATTCTGCGACCAGCTTTTTCCGCATGCTTTGCGAAAGGCGCGAAGATTTAGGTTTGCAGGTCCAATTCGCAATGTTCGTCGCAGAACTCTTCAATTTTTGCGCGAATTTCTTCCACCAACTCCCGTGTTTTCGCGAGCTTTTCCGCCTGCGTGCCGGTCAACTGGGAAGGATCTGGAAAGGACCAGTGCAGTCGTGTAGTCACGCCCGCGAAAATGGGGCACCCTGCTGCTTCGGACTCGCTGCACACTGTAATCACATAGGCGAATATGTACTGCGCTGACTTCCAAACATCGAAGACGGATTGTGTCTTGTTGCGAGAAATGTCGATGCCTCGCTCCTGCAGTGCTTCTACCGCCAAAGGATTGAGAACGCCAGGTTCCAACCCAGCGCTCTGGGCTTCGAAGTAATCACCGCACGTCTCGTTAAGCAACGCCGCAGCGATCTGGCTGCGCGCACTGTTCTGCACGCAAATAAAAAGAACGTTCTTTTTCACAGGCCCGAATGTTAACCGAAACCGAACACAATTGAAGCCATCCGTGGGATTGTCACCAGAACGTCACATTGCGCTCGGCAGCACCATCCGGATCGTCGTGCCTTTGTCTAGTTCACTTTCCGCCTCTACCCGCCCGCCGTGTAACTGTGCGATGTGTTTTACAATCGCCAGGCCGAGGCCCGTTCCGCGAACTTTATCGGGGCTGCGTGCTTTATCTGCGCGATAGAAGCGCTCGAAAATACGCGGCAAATCCTCTGTTGCGATACCGATGCCATCATCGCTCACAGTCAACTCGATTTCACCGTCGCCTTGCCGGGCGCTTAGCCGAATCTCGCCGTGCTGGCGCGAATATTTCACGGCGTTATCGAGCAGATTGTAGAGGGCTTCCTGTAGCCGCGTGCGATCAACGCGAATGGGCGACAAGTCGGGCGGAACATCGACACTCATGTTGAGCTGTTTACTTGTTAGTTTCTTTTCCCAATCGCGAACCATTTCCGGCAGAAAACTCGACAGATCCACCGTTCCCATCTGCAAGTTCGGATTGCCTGATTCCAGTTGCGCGAGCGTAAGCAAGTCTTCGACGAGCAACTCAAGCCGATCCGAATGACGCTCCATTACGCGGAGAATTCGGGTGAGCTCCCCGCGCGGGGTTTTTGGAGTGTCGAGTAACGTCTCAATGTAGCCGCGCAGGATCGACAGCGGCGTGCGCAATTCGTGCGAAACGTTCGCCACGAAATCCCGCCGCACTTGATCCATCTTTTTGAGCTCGGTGATGTCGTGAAACAAAACCAGTGCGCCGGTGATCTCGCCGGATTCGTTCTTGGTCGCGACGGCATGCAGCTCGATTTGCGAACCATCAAGAGCCAACTCGCAGCGAACCGGGCCGTCACCACGGAACGCATCGGTCAGGAGCAGATCGAGCGTGGGATCACGGACAATCTCCAACAGCGGCGTCGCTACTGAAATTTCGGGAGCGTCGAACAATTTTCGAAACGTCTGATTGGTCAAAATCACCTGCCGGTTGGAATCGACTACCAACAATGCGTCGTGCATTGCAGAGAAAATGGTTTGCATCCCGGACTCGCGTTTTGCGATCTGCTTTTGAAGTTGCTCCAACTCATTAACAATCTTTTCCAGCTGGAACCCGATGCGTTGCGCTGACACGCTGCCCTCCATCAAAAATGTCCGCGGCCGTTCGCCGCGACCGATCTGCGTTATGACCTGCTCGAGGTGCTGCCACGGCGCGATCCATTTGCGCCAAACAATGAAGGCGATGCAGCCGAACGCGACGCAAATTAGGACAATGACGAACCAGGTCACGGCATTTCTATTCTCTTCCAAATACCTTTGGCAGCAAAGCGGCTGCGAAGATCTCTCGCAATCTCAAACCACTTCATGCGTTTTCTCGTTAGGCGCGGTTCGTTGTTGCGTCAGCTTCGGAGTGCGGGGTGTCCTCGCGCCGCTTTCGCACCCACGCCGTTACTATTCGCGGAGGCGATACCCGAAACCGCGCACGGTTTCAATCGCATCGCCGGCTTTGCCGAGTTTTTCGCGCAGTCGGCGCACATGCGTGTCCACGGTGCGAGTGTCGATCACGCTTTCGTAGCCCCACACGTCGTTGAGCAATTTGTCGCGTTCCTGCACGCGCCCCCTGCGCTGCATCAGTGTTCGCAACAGCTTGAACTCGAGACTGGTGAGATGCACCCGTTTGCTGTTCACACGAACTTGATGACGCGCAGGATCGATCGAGATGGAACCGGCCTTGAGCGTTTCCTCTGGTTTCTCGCCACGCCGCAAAATTGCCCGGATTCGCAACGTCACTTCGCGCGGACTGAAAGGCTTGGTCACGTAATCGTCAGCGCCGAATTCCAAACCAACGATTCGATCAATCTCCTCTGCTTTTGCCGTCAACATAAGAATCGGAATGTGAGACGTTGCCGCATCGCCTTTCAAAATCCTGCAGACCTCGAGTCCGGACATTTTTGGCAACATCAAATCAAGAACGATGAAATCGGGCCGGTTGTCGCGCGCCTTTTGTAACCCGCTTGCGCCGTCGGCGGCTCCCGTGGTCTTAAAGCCCGCCTTGCGCAAAGTCATCTCAAGCAGGTCCGCCACGTCGCTTTCGTCTTCGATAATCAGGATTTTTCTGCCAGAGCTGGTGTCCATGGGATTAAATCAGGCTTTGAAAAGTGACGAACTGTTTTCGTGGGTGTGCCTGACTAGCGTCTCCCACCTGAATTCTCTTCAAATGGATTATAAACCTCGATCGTATGATAAGCGACGAAGCCGTCGCGCCGCTTTTCAATCTGCCTCGGACGTCCAAAGAAGCTTTCGACATCATGCGAGGTGGTGTGGCCACGAATGAAAGAACCGATACGCCGCATGTAAAAGTCGTTAGGCTGGCCTTGCACGATGTAAGCCGGTGCCGCAGATAACACGCCAGCTGTCGTAAAGCGAAACGCAAGCACATCCGCTCCACGCCCGTGGTTCAATGGGTCCGACGTATCCCTGAACGGGGCGCCTTGAAGATCGAGTTGCTGCATCAACCCTGAGCCGGGGCGGACAATGTAATATCCGGTGCGCGGTCCGCGCGCGACGTAACGCGAATCGTCGCGGAATGAAGTGGCAACCGCCGATGCGGCAATTGTCAGGAGAGCAAAAGCACAAAAGAAACGCGTTTGCATAATCGGTTGGTAGCCTAAATCCGCGTCGCTGTTGAATGTCAAAATCTTTCGCAGCAGCCTGGCGATTTTCGCCCAACATCAACCGTCCGGCCCTAAACCGATCTCACGGAAAAGCGCGCACAACAGATTTTGGAGCGAATAATTGTTGTCTAACTCGATCCAGCGCTCTCCGCCACGCGGGTAACTCGTGGCCGTTAACGTTGCAGTCACACGACCATTTTCCTTGAGCAGATAAATCTTTGCGTTCGCTGCCAGTTTAATCCAACCACACGAGGGATCGCCTCGAAACCAGGCAACTGGAATGAATTCGCCGCGGCGTCCCCTCACCACGAATGCATGCTGTGCGAAATCGACATGGATTCCTGGAAAACGGAAGTCGAACGCCTCGTCTGTGCGCGGCTCGTTCGCGTCCGCGAAGGGAAAATTACTGAATGTGATCCGCGCCCCAAGTTCACCGCGCGTTCGTTCCAGGTAGAGCTGTTGCCAACTGACTGCACCGTACGCATAGGTTCGCGCGTGATTCGGACTGGTGATACTGACTGCGTCCGCCATGGCTGAAGCGCTCGTGATGAGAATAAGCGCCAGGACGATCACAATTCGCATTGCGCAATTCTAAGGACGACTAACCCAATCGTCCAGTCTGCGCGTTGACACGCACGCCCAACTGCAGCGGAAATTAATTCGAGTTCACCCAATTGTTACCTCGTCGCCATACGGTTGTAACAATTGCTGTTCATCGTTCGTGGCGAAACAACAACACCTCGCCCCGAATACTTTCGGGGCACAACCAAGGAGAAACAACCTTTTATGAAGAAATTAACACTGGCAGCCGCCGCTCTCTGCGTTGCGCTGAGCGGACCAGCTGCCCGGGCCCAAGATGCAGGGGCTCTGCTCGACTTGCTCGTCAAAAAGAGGCTCATCAGTGATCAGGAAGCCGAGGAAGTGCGCTCCGAGTTGGTGAAAGAGTCGGCTAGCACGTCAGCTGGAAAATGGAAGCTTTCGGCGCCCATTACAGAGCTCGAGCTCTACGGCGATGTGCGTCTCCGTTACGAAGTTCGAGAAGGCAGGCTTCCCAGCAACAATCAGGGAAATTTCGGTCAGGATCACCTAAACGATTGGTATGAGCGTTATCGTAACCGCTACCGCCTGCGCGTTGGTCTCCGCGGCACACTGGCTGATGATTGGTTTTTCGGACTCCGATTGGAAACTAGTGCCAGCTCGCGTTCAACGAACGTGACTTTCGGAGGGGAATCGTCTGGCGGCCCATTTGCAAAAGGCGACGACGGAATCTTCGTGGGTCAGGCGTATTTTGGCTACACAGGTTTCCCGGACATCAAGCTTACAGGCGGTAGAATGCCTCAGCCGCTCATAACCACGTCGATGGTGTGGGATGACGATATCAATCCCGAAGGCTTGGCTCAGCAGTATAAGCACACGTTTACCTTCAATCTCGGCGGCGGAGGCGGCGAAGCGGTTCAGTCCTACGGCAAGGAAGGGTATAGCAAAGAGGGGAAGGCTGTCGTGGCCCAGGCTGCCGAACCTTTCAAGCTGAAGCTCGACGTCTTCATCAACACGGCGCAGTTCGTTTATGACGATGAGAATCCAGAGAACCCGATAGGGCCCGATCCAACGCTCCCTGCAAATCAACCCAATGGTCAAGCAAACCAGAAAATTCCGCAGGCGGACGCCTACATGCTGGCGTGGCAGGCAGGCGCAAGACTTACTTTCCCGAACGGCGTCTACGTCCAAGCGGCCCCTACGCTCTATAACTACACCGGTAACGGTGACTCGTTTAACATTCATTACGTCGGCGATCCGAATACGAATCAAGTCGGCATTAATAGCCTGCTGGTTTTCGATGTACCAGCGGAAATCGGCTGGAAACTCTGGGACATGCCGATGCGCATCTTCGGTGAGTTCGCTGACAATATTGAGGGTCACGATCGCGCAAAGGCGGCGGGACATCCGGACCACACCGGCCAGCATTACGCTTGGCAGGTCGGTGGGGCTATTGGCCAGTTAAAGGCGAAACACGACTGGGAGATCCGGGCCTGGTATCAATACACCGGTCAATATTCGCTGGATCCCAACCTGGTTGATTCGGACATCGTCGACAGCCGAGTAAACGAGAAGGCCGTAGCCGTGAAAGCTGGGTACATGCTTGCCGACGCCATAAGCTTTAACCTCACATGGGCCTATGCGTGGCGCGTCAATGGCTCTCTTGGCACCGGGGGCATAGGCGATATCCCCATCAATCCGCTTGATCAATATCAGATCTTTCAGGCTGACTGCAGCGTGAAGTGGTGAGACTGAAACTTTGAATGTAAAAACCAAAACCAAAACGTATATGAAGATGAAATATCTCGCACTTAGTCTTGCGCT
>Ga0070684_100000224_pt1 | contig 39289 bp, 36 predicted proteins | sample KBSC723LmetaG_FD_65653 | JGI IMG/M metagenome (GOLD analysis project Ga0070684, IMG submission 65653) | Corn rhizosphere microbial communities from Kellogg Biological Station, Michigan, USA - KBS C7.2-3L metaG | ecosystem: Host-associated > Plants > Roots > Rhizosphere ...
TGCTGATCCCGAACCTTGCTGGCGATCCGTCCCTGTGGTGGAAGCTCTCAACGGTCATCACCTGCGGCACGATCGCGGGCGCCGTCATTCCTGAGCTGGTCAAGGTTTTCACCTCCACCGAGTCGGCTCACACCCGTGAAGTCGTCACCTCGTCGAGGGAAGGCGGGGCGTCGCTCAACGTGCTTTCCGGCCTCGTTGCCGGCAACTTCAGCGCTTACTGGCTCGGCATGGTCATCGTCGGATTGATGTCGATCGGCTACCTGGTTAGCAAGACGTTCCCGGCTGACCTGATGATCGCGCCGGCGGTGTTCGCGTTCGGGTTGGTCGCGTTCGGATTTCTCGGGATGGGCCCTGTCACCATCGCGGTCGACTCTTATGGTCCTGTCACTGACAACGCTCAGTCAGTGTTCGAGCTCTCGACGATCGAATCGATACCCGGCATCAAGCAGGAATTGAAGCGCGACTTCGGTTTCGACGTGAACTTCGAGCGCGCCAAGCATCTGCTCGAAGAGAACGACGGCGCCGGCAACACATTCAAGGCGACGGCGAAGCCCGTTCTCATCGGCACCGCCGTGGTCGGATCGACAACGATGATCTTTTCGATCGTCGTGGTGCTGACGCGTCGGCTTCAGCCCGAGCTGCTGCAATACCTCTCGATTCTGCACCCACCATTTCTTCTCGGGCTGATCACCGGCGGCTGCATGATCTACTGGTTCACAGGCGCGTCGATGCAGGCGGTCACGACCGGCGCGTATCGAGCCGTGGAATTCATCAGGGCCAACATCCGGCTCGACGGCGTGGTGGAGAAGGCCTCGGTCGCCGACAGCAAGAAGGTCGTGGAGATCTGCACGCAGTACGCGCAGCGCGGGATGTTCAATATCTTCCTGGCGATTTTCTTTGCGACGCTCGGGTTCGCCTTCCTCGAGCCCTACTATTTCATTGGCTATCTGATTTCGATTGCGTTGTTCGGCTTGTTCCAGGCGATCTTCATGGCCAACGCGGGCGGAGCCTGGGACAATGCCAAGAAAGTGGTTGAGGTCGAGCTCAAGGAAAAGGGAACGCCGCTGCACGCCGCGACCGTGGTCGGTGATACAGTCGGCGATCCATTCAAGGACACGTCGTCGGTGGCCATGAATCCGGTCATCAAGTTCACGACACTGTTCGGATTGCTGGCTGTGGAACTGGGCGTGCAGCTTGCAGAACAATATGGATCGATGATGAGTCACCTGCTGGCTGGGGTGTTCATCCTTGGTTCCGCGCTCTTCGTGTGGCGGTCGTTTTATGGGATGCGAATTCAGGCCTCGGCCGCACGCCGGTAACTGGGACATTTTGCAGTATTTTTGGCGCGCCATTTCGCGCGTGCTGGTGTCTAATTCATCGGAAGATGCTTCATTGACACTGGTTTTTGGCTCTGACTATAATTCGCGGTCTTGCGCCGCTTTCGAAGGAGCCAGGAGGACTAGCCGTGCCGCGTGATATGTTCGGCGACGTCGTCGACCCGTCCATCAAGCTCGGGTCGCAGAAGTGGTATACGGTTCCGCTTTCGATCGTGGCACATGTGGCGATCTTTGCGGCCGTCATCATCATCCCGTTGATGGCTGCCGACGTGCTGCCCACACCGCCGACGATGATGGCGTTCGTGGGCGCGCCGCCGCCTCCGCCACCGCCTCCCCCACCACCGCCCGCGGCCGCGCCGCCGCCCAAGGTTCAGCCGGTTCCGGTGTCGAACCCGAACGCTGCGCCGGTAGAGGCCCCGAAGGAAATCGTTCCCGAAGCGCCGTCCGTCCCCTCGACGGCTGGCGTGCCGGGTGGTGTTGAAGGCGGCATTCCAGGAGGCACGGTCGGCGGCGTCGTCGGCGGATTGCCCGAGGCCCCTCCGCCCCCGCCACCTCCCGCCGCGCCCGTGCGCGTCGGCGGCAACATCAAGACACCGACCAAGACCAAAGACGTCAAGCCCATCTATCCGCCGATTGCGCAATCCGCGCGTGTGTCAGGGGTGGTGATCATCGAGGCCACGATCGGCGCCGATGGCCGGGTGAAGGACGCGAAGGTGCTGCGGTCGATTCCGTTGCTCGACCAGGCGGCGCTCGACGCCGTGAAGCAGTGGGCGTTTACGCCGACACTGTTGAACGGCGTGCCGGTGCCCGTCATCATGACCGTCACTGTGAATTTCACGCTTCAATAACCCGTTAGGCAATTCGAACTAGTTCTGGAGTATTCCAGGCACCGGAGGAGTGGCGAGATGGACTTGATTAAGATGTGGGGAGACATGGGCCTGGTGGCGAGGGTCATCGCGTTCATCCTGGTCATCATGTCGATGATTTCTTTTGGTGTGGCGATCGAGCGCATTTACACGTTTACGCAGGCGAGAAAGCAGTCGAAGCTGTACGCGCCCCAGGTGGCCAAGCACCTGAAAGACGGCCGCCTCAAGGATGCCATCGCCATCTCGTCCTCGAAAACCTACCGCTACAGTCACCTCGCGAAGGTCGTGCTCGCTGGGTTACAGGAATATCAATTCCAGCAGGAAAGCGGGGCGAACCTCAGTCGTGAGGACCTTGTCGACACCGTGCGCCGTGCGATTCAGCGTGCCTCGGCGCTCACCGCGAACGACCTGAAGAAGGGCGTCTCGGCGCTCGCCACGATTGGCGCGACCGCGCCCTTCGTCGGCCTGCTCGGCACGGTCGTCGGCATCATCACCGCGTTCCAGGGCATCGCGGCCACTGGTTCGGGCGGCCTCGGCGCCGTCTCGGCCGGTATCTCGGAAGCGCTTGTCGAAACCGCGCTCGGTCTCGTCGTCGCGATTCCGGCCGTGTGGTTCTACAACTATCTGACCGGCCGCATCGAGTACTTCAACGTCGAAATGGATAACTCGTCGTCGGAGCTGCTCGACTACTTCATCAAGAAGACGGCGTAATGAAATTGGTGAATTTGTGAATTGGTGGAGTGGTGAATTGGCATCGCGCGGCTACCGCCGCGCTGTAACAGCACGCGCGGTAGCGCGTGCGAAGTCAATTCACTAATTCACCGATTCACCAATTCACAGATTGATCCGAGGGTTTTTGCCATGGCAATGGATGTTGGCGGCGCAAAAGGTGGCCTGAAGGCAGACATCAACGTCACGCCGCTGGTCGACGTCATGCTCGTTCTGCTGATCATCATGATGCTCATCGCTCCGATGCTCCAGCAGGGGGTCGCGGTCACGCTGCCCGAAGCGGGGAACTCCGAGCCGAAGCCGGAAACGCAGAATCAGACGGTGGTGGCGATCGATTCGGCCAATCAGTTCTGGGTGAACGGCATCCAGGCGACGAAGACCGACTTCTCGACCCGCGTCAAGGCGGCACTCGAGGACAAGACCGAAAAAGTCGTCCTGATCAAGGGTGACAAGGACGCGAAGTACAGCGCGATCATGGAAGCGATGGATAGCCTCCGCGCCGTCGGAATCGAGGACATCGGCCTCATCACCGAACCGCGGAAGGATCCGAACGCGCCGGCGGCGGGAGGCAAGTAATCATGGCCCACGCACACAAGCACTTCGGCGCCGAAAAAGTCGTCCGCGGAGAAACGCCGCACGCCAGTGCGGACATGAACGTCACGCCGCTCATCGACGTGCTGCTCGTGCTGCTGATCATCTTCATGGCGACGCTGCCGTTGACACAGCGAGGCGTCGACATCAACCTGCCGCTGGAAACGAAAGCGCCAACCCAGCCCCAGGACAACACCCAGGTGATGCTCGAGTACACGAACACCCGGCTGATCACCATCAACCACCAGCCGGTGACGATGACGGATCTCGAGACGCGGCTCCGGGACATCTTCGAGACGCGCAAGGACAAGACGATGTTCATCGCCGGCGACGGCGAACTCCGCTACGGTGAAATCATCGCCGTCATCGACGCGGCAAAGGGCGCCGGCGTCGAGAAGGTCGGCATCGTCACCGAAGAGATGCGGCGCGGCGGTCAGCCGAAGACCGGAAATTAAATGCTGATTTTCGATTGTTGATTGCTGATTGATCGGGTCGTCAATCAGCAATCAGAAATCCTCACAAGGGCGAACCTCACGGTTCGCCCTTTTTGTCTGTACGGGGTCTAAATGAATGCTGAATGCTGATTGGGCTGATGTCGAAGGAGGCCAGATGAGAGCGAACGGTGTCGTCCGACCACAGTCGAATCGGCTCCAGAACGAGCCGAACATCACGCCGCTCATCGATGTATTGCTCGTGCTGCTCATTATCTTCATCGCCGCGCTGCCGTTAACGCAGGAGGGCCTCGACACGTCGGTGCCGCAGCCGGGACCGCGCCCGGCGGCGCCGGGAAGCGACACGAGCATCGTCCTCGAATACTCGGCGGACGGTCGGGTTGCCATCAACCACCAGCCGGTCGAGTTGAGCCAATTGCCCTCGACCCTGGGCGAAGTGTTTCACGATCGTCGCGACAAGACGCTATTCATCTCCGCGGACGGCACGCTGCGCTATGGGCAGGTCATCTCCGTCATCGATGCCGCAAAGGGAGCCGGCGTCGCGCGCGTAGGTGTGATTACTGAGAGCATGCGCGCCGCGAGGTAACGAAGTCGGCGGAGAGAACGGAGGTGCGCCGAGGGCTCAGCGAATGGCATCCGATTCGATGATCGTGATGCCCGCCCTGTAAGATAGAGCCAACTTGCCGATGAGCTTAGCGCCAGGTATGCGTCTAGGGTCCTACGAAATCGTCGCTCTGCTGGGCGCTGGTGGCATGGGCCAGGTGTATCGGGCCAAGGATTCGAGACTGAAACGCGAGGTCGCACTCAAGGTCCTCCCCGCCGACGTCGCCGGTGACCCCGAGCGGCTCGCGCGCTTTCAGCGCGAGGCGGAAGTCCTCGCGTCACTCAATCATCCCAACATCGCGCAGGTCTACGGCATCGAGGCGAACGCGCTGGTGATGGAAATAGTCGAGGGCGAGGACCTCGCGCAGCGCCTAGCGCGTGGAGCCATCCCGCTCGACGACGCGCTGCCGATCGCGAAGCAGATCGCCGAAGCGCTCGAATCGGCTCACGACGCCGGTATCGTGCATCGCGATCTGAAGCCGGCGAACGTGAAGGTGCGCGGGGACGGCACGGTGAAGGTGCTGGACTTCGGCCTGGCTAAAGCGTCCGATCCCGGCCTCGCGGCGTCGAGTGCGGAGCACGTGTCCAGCGCTCCCACGATGGCGTCTCCGAACGTGACGATGAGTGGGGTAATTCTTGGAACCCCCTCCTACATGGCGCCTGAACAAGCTCGCGGCAAGCCCGTCGACAAGCGAGCGGACATATGGGCGTTCGGCGTCCTGCTGTACGAAATGATTGTCGGACGCCGGCCATTCAACGGTGACACGACGAGCGACACGATTGCGTCCGTGCTCGCGGGCGACGTGGACTTTTCCGCGATACCCGCGACGACCCCGTACTCCATTCGCACGCTGATCGAACGGTGCCTGCAGCGGGATCCGAAGGTCCGCCTGCGCGACATCGGTGAGGCGCGTATTGTCCTGGCCGCGCCAGGTGAAGCGGCTCGAACATCTGCTTCTGGTCCGGCTGTGCGCGGTTCCTGGTGGGCTGGCCGCGCGTGGTTGTTCGGTGCGGGGCTCGTCGCGATCGCGATCGTCGTCGCCGCTAGACCGTGGTCGCTCCGAGTGCCCTCGGCGACCGACAGGTCGATCCTGACCCTCGGCATAGATGCCGGTGGCGACACAACGATCGCCGGCGTCGGCTTCACGGGTCTGAACTGGGTCGGTCCGGCTGCCGTGTTGTCGCCAGACGGGAAGTCGCTCGTCTTCATCGCACGGGGGCCATCCGGGGGGCGATGGCAACTGTTCGTTCGTCGCCTGGACGAGCTCGACGCATCACCGATCGCCGGGACCGAAGGCGCATACGCTCCGTTCTTCTCGCCGGACGGGAGATCGGTGGGATTCTTTGCCAACGGTCGCTTGCTGAAGGTCGCCCTAGATGGCAGAACGGTGACACCAATCTGCCCTGTGGAGGAAGCACGAGGGGGCGCCTGGAGCGAGGACGGCACGATCGTGTTCGCGCCTCGTCCCGATGGGCCGCTCTATCGCGTGTCGGCCTCTGGCGGCGAACCGTCGCAGGCGACGACGCTCGACGCCGCGGCGGGCGAGATGACCCACCGATGGCCGCAGTTCCTTCCGGGCGGCAAGACGCTCCTGTTCACGGCCCATGGGAACACTGGCGCGGCGCACGAAGGCCGCGTGATCATCCAGAACGCACGTGGGGCCACGCTCGTGCAGGAAGGGGCGATCTTCGGGCGATACGCGTCAAGCGGGCATCTCCTCTACGTCAACGGGGGCAAGCTGTTCGCGGCACCGTTCGATCCCGACCGCCTGCAGGTGATCGGTCGTGCGGTTCCGATGGCAGATGACATTGCGACGGCCCTCATCAGCGGGACGGCGCAATACGCCTTCTCCGACACCGGCGTGCTGGCATACCGGCGGGCCCGGAGTGCGCAGCGCCTTCTTCAGTGGATGGACCCCTCAGGTCAAATGCAGCCGGTGCGCAACGTATCGGCCGAATACCAGGAAGCGCGATTCTCGCGCGATGGCACTCGCTTGCTCCTCACCATCGGCGACGGCGTGCAGTCGGATATCTGGTCCTACGACATCGCATCTGACACGCTCAGGCGCCTGACCTTCTATGCCGACAACGATCGGTCCGGCATCTGGTCGCCAGACGGGACGCACTTCGTCTATTCGTCGTGGCAGCCGGACGTGGGCACGTTCAACCTCTTTCTCCAGAGCGCGACCGGCGGTGGCGAGCCGCAGCGCTTGACAACCAGCAAGAACCTCCAGAGTCCGAACGACTGGGATCCGGCCGGCAAGAACATCGTCTTTACGGAAGTGCGAAGTGGTACCGGAGCTGATCTCATGCTCCTGCCGATCGACATCGCTGCGAATGGCATCGGCAAACCCGGAACCGCGAAGGAGCTGATGGTGACGCCGGCCAACGAAGACTCGGCACGGTTTGCCCCGGACGGCAAATGGATCGCGTACACATCCGACGAGGCCGGCCGGAACGAGGTGTACGTCGAACCGTTCCCGGGCGGCGGTGGCCGGTGGCAGGTCTCGACCGACGGCGCAGAGTGGATCGAGTGGCGGAGAGGCGGACTGTTCTACGGGCTGTCCGAAGAAGTCGTGATGCGCGTCCCGTACCGTGCCGACGGCCGGACCTTTACGGCGGAAAAGCCGGAGTTGTGGATGCGAATTCCGCAAGGTGTCCTGTGGGTGGACCCGCCGATGAGCGGCACCCGCGCCGCCACGATTCGCGCCGACGGCAAACGGAGCGAATCGGTCGTGCTTGTGGTGAACTTTTTCGACGAGCTGCGTCGCCGTGTGCCGAGCGATCGGTGATGTCGATGAGCGTGCGGCGCGGTGACCCGATTCGATCCGCGGATTCATCAGGCCCTGAATGCCCGCTGACTCCGAGCGCGTGAGCGGCAACAAAAAAAGGCCGTCCGCGATGCGGACGGCCTTTTCGTCGAATCCGAGTGTGACGGCCGGTGGCTTACTTCGGCTTGGCCCCTGACTGCCGCGCTTTGTTGAGATCGATCGCCTTGTTGCGCAGATCGTCGGCTTCCTTGTAAAGGGCGGCGCGCTTGGCCATGTCGGTCTCTTCGTTGCCCTGCATCCGGAGCAGAAGGTTCTTGTAGGTCAGCGCATCGGCGTATTCGGGGTTGAGCGCGAGCGCCTTGTCCGTCGCCTCCAGGCCCTTGCCGATGTATTCCTTCTTCTGCGGCGATGTCAGACGATGGTCCTTGTAGGCCTTCTCCCAGTAGTAGGTCGCGAGCAACTGGTAGCCCTGAGGGTTCTTGGGCTCGAGTTCAGCAGCCTTCTCGAGCGCTTCGATTGTCTTGGGGAAGTCTCCCTGACGATTGTAGAAGCCGGAAATCGTGGTGTACACGAGCGGGTCATTCGGCTTGACCTCTTTCGCCTTCAGCAGCGTCTGTTCCGCGTCGTCGTAGCGGCCGCCGTCCTCGTAAATCTTCGACAGCGCGAAGTAGTTCGTCGGCTCGTTCGGTTCGAGCTGGATCATCTTCTGAACAATCGGCTCGGCCTTTTCAGGGGAATTCAGCTTTTCCGGACCGTAGGCGGCCACGAGGTATTGAAGGGCCAGCTTCTTCATTTCGGGCTTGGGGTCCTTCTCGGCGGCCTTTTCGTAATTCGTGATGGCCTTCTGGATATTGGCGTCGTTGTCGGCCTCTCCCGCGTGGCTCGACTTGTACATGTTGTCGTAGCTGTTTCCGAGATAGAAATAAATCTCAGAACGGCTGGGGTCCGACGCCAGGGCCTGTTCGTACTTGGCGGATGCTCCCTTCCAGTCCGAGCCCTGGTAGAGCGCGTTGGCGTCCTTGTAGGCCTTCTGCGCCGACAGGGCACTCCAGGAGTATTTTCCGCAGCCGGCGCCTGCCAGGCTGAAACCAACTACTGCTGCTATGGTGAGCGCCGACGTCGTTCGTGTTCTGATCATGCTTCCCTCGAGACGCGGCGCCTCAGCGCCGCTGCCGCCCCAGAGACAACTGGGTATTAAAATGGAGATAACGCCCGTGTTTCCGGTCTTCGGCACTGCCACGAACAGGACGATTGCCGCCGCCCGAACCGAGCCAGTATAGTGAACGAAAAAACACCGCGTCAACCGGGATTACCGGCCCGCTGCCCTCAGCAATTTAGACACCACACTCCATGATTCGGTTCGAGGACCTCGTCGAAAAAGTGCGGGGTAACAACCCGGACGCCGATATCGACCTGCTGAGGCGGGCGTACGTGTTTTCGGCCTTCGAGCACAAGGGGCAGGTGCGGCATTCGGGCGAGCCCTACCTGGTACATCCGCTGGAGGTGGCCGACCTGCTCGCCGACATGAAGCTCGACGTCGTCGCCATTGCCGCCGGCCTGCTTCACGACATCGTCGAGGACACCCAGACGCCCATCGAGCGCATCAGGGAGCTGTTCGGGGCTGACGTGGCGCATGTGGTGGAAGGGGTCACCAAACTCGGCGCCATCCCGTTTTCGTCCAGCGAGGAACGGCAGGCGGAGAACTTCCGCAAGATGCTGCTCGCGATGGTGGATGACATCCGGGTCATCCTGGTCAAGCTCGCCGATCGGCTGCACAACATGCGCACGCTCCATCACCTGCCCGAGGAGCGCCGCGTGAAAATCGCTCAGGAGACGCGCGACATCTACGCGCCCATCGCCAACCGCCTCGGGATGAGCAAGATCAAGAACGAGCTCGAGGAGCTGGCGTTCAAGTATCTCGAACCGACCGCCTACGAGTCGCTGCGGCAGACGGTCGAAAAGCGACGCCGGGCGACCGAAGGCATGATCGAGGATCTCAAAAAGACCGTTGCGGCGAAGCTCGCCGAGGCGCAGATTCCGGTCATCGAGATCGACGGGCGGATCAAACGCCTGTTCAGCATCCACCAGAAACTCAAACGGCAGAAGATCGAACTCGACCAGGTCTACGACCTCGTCGCGCTGCGCATCGTCACGCAATCGGTAAAGGACTGCTACGGCGCGCTTGGCATCATCCACCAGACCTGGTCGCCGGTGCCCGGGCGCATCAAGGATTTCATCGCGATGCCGCGCCCGAACGGCTATCAATCACTGCACACGTCAGTGATCAGTGATCGCGGCATGCCATTCGAGGTGCAGATCCGGACCGCGGACATGCACCGGACGGCCGAAGAAGGTATCGCCGCGCACTGGAAATACAAGGAAGGGCGGGTTGGTGCGGGACGCGACGAACAGTATTTCGTCTGGCTGCGGCAGCTGCTCGAGTGGCAGCAGGAGGTTCGCGATCCGCAGGAGTTTCTCCAGAACCTGAAGATCGAGCTCTATCCGGAAGAGGTCTACATCTTCACGCCGCGGGGCGAAGTCAAGGCGCTCCCGCGCGACGCGACGCCGGTCGATTTCGCTTATGCGATTCACACCGACGTCGGCCACCAGTGCGTCGGGGCGCGGGTGAACGGCAAGATGGTCCCGCTTCGCGCGCGGCTCCGCAACGGCGATATCGTCGAGATCCTGACGACGGCGGGGCACAAGCCAAGCCGGGACTGGCTGAACTTCGTCACCACCTCGCGCGCACGGAACAAAATCAAGCACTTCATCCATGCCGAGGAAAAAGAACGAAGCATCGAGCTTGGCCGGAAGTTGTTCGACAAGGAGGCGAAGCGATACGGCCTCAACGTCAAGCAGCTGACCGAGCCCGAGACGATGACCCGAGTGCTTACCGAGTACGGGATGGGGAAGGCCGACGAACTGTATGCGGCGCTCGGCTACGGCAAGGTGTCGCCAAAAACCGTGTTGGCGAAGTTCGTGCCTCAGACGGAGCTCAAAGAGGCGCCGCCAGAGGGAGGCATCGCATCAGTTGTCCGGCGCGTGCTCGGCGGCACCGGCGACGACAAGATCACCGTCCACGGCATCGACGACCTGATGGTGTTCCGCGCGCGCTGCTGCAATCCGATTCGCGGCGAAAAAATCGTGGGCTACATTACCCGTGGGAAGGGCGTGTCGGTACACTCCGCCACCTGCTCGAACGTCCTCAACCTTCTCTACGATCCCGAACGGCGCATCGCTGTCGAGTGGGCGAAAGGGACCGATGGGACGCCCTACACCGTCCGACTCACGATCCAGGTCGAGGATCGGAAGGGCATCCTCGCCGACGTCAGCTCCAAGATCGCCGGGATCAACACCAACATTCGAAATGTCGAAGCGACGGTCGACGACCAGATGGGACGCATCGACATGACCGTCGAGATTAGCGACGTGAAGCACCTTCAGAAGGTGATCAAGTCGCTCAGGAGTATCGCGGGAGTGGTGGATGTGGAGAGGGCAGCGAGGTGACCCCGAAATGCTGAGTACTGAATTCTGAATGCTGAATGGAAAGAAGCCGAACGCAAAGCGTTCGGCAATTCAGCACTCAACATTCAGCATTTCAGAGACATTTACTCAACGACAGCTATGACGTCGATCTCAATCCGGGCGTCTTTCGGCAGCCGTGACACCTGCACGGTCGCTCGGGCGGGTGCCGGCGACGTGAAGTAACCCGCGTAGACCTGATTCATCGCCGCGAAGTCGTTCATGTCCGCAAGAAAGACTGTGGTGCGGACGACGTGATCGAGAGAAGCTCCGCCTGCTTTCAGGATTTCCGAGATGTTGCGGAAGACGCGGTGTGTCTGCGCCGCGATGTCGCCGTCGACGATCTGTCCAGTCGCCGGATCGATCGGCACCTGCCCTGAGACGAAGAGTAGAGAGCCCGCGCGTATCGCCTGTGAGTACGGGCCGATTGCTTTTGGTGCGGAGTCGGTCGCGACGGCCTGACGCACGTCAGGCAGCCTTGACGACCTTGCCCGATCGCAAGCACCGGGTGCAGACGCGAAGCCGGCGCACGCCACCATTGACCATGGCCCGCACCCGCTGGAGGTTCGGTTCAAACCGGCGCGGCGTCACATTGTGCGCGTGGCTGACATTCCGGCCGACGACCGGCCCTTTTCCGCAAAGTTCGCAACGTTTTGCCATAACTGCCTATGAGGGGTAAATCTTTGATTCAACGGTACATCTGCCGCACTTTTCGGCAACGCAAACTCTGAATTGTAGCACGAACGGCAATAGAAACCCCAGCCGCGCCGCCTTTAGGCGACACGAAGGTTGAAATTTGTAAGCGCGTCCGTATAATCGGGACCATCCCGCCACGATTTGCGAGCGTTTCCCGGCGCCCGCGCACGGAATACGAGTTGCAGAATTGTCGATCGGAGACTGCGCGTTAGCTCCCCGCGCGTTGACAGTGGAGGTTTATGGACCGTCCGCTTCTGCACGACCAGGCACCCGTCGAGTACTTCAAGGAGCTCGTGGAAGCCGCTCTCGCTCGCCAGCACGTCGAAGCGGGCGACTTGACCGCGTACTACCTGGTCAACCTGCTCTGTCAGTACGTCCGTGCCGACGCGCGATCCGGCGGGACCTTGGACGAAGAACCACTGGCCATCCAGCTGACGCGTGCTCTGCAGACCGGCGGCAGCGAACAGCGCATGCGGCTTCGCAGCCTCGGCGACTGCTCGCTGTTCATGTCCGGGTTTTTCCCCGACAGCTTTCGCCGCCGGACGATCGACGTGGACTACTACGTCTCCATGGGTGAGTACGCCTACGGATCCCTCAGCCGGCGCGACGAGGACGCCTTTGCGGAAGTCTTTGGCGAATTGGCCCGACGATTCGTCGGATACATGGACGTGCTGGCTGACGTCAGCGAACGCACCGCCATCCACTCGAGCGCCGACCTTCTCAGGCTCTACGAGAAATGGCTTCGAACCGGAAGCTCGCGCGATGGCAGAAAACTCGTCGACTCCGGGATCGTGCCGAACGTCGCCATCGCGAAGCGATTCATTCAATAGCTGGTCGCACCCATCGCCCCCCGGTCCTCCGGACGATCCTACGCTCCGTCGAGGTGTCCACGCCTTACCGTGGCTCGATACGAAAGGGTACGCACCCGGGGCGATCTCATCTTTGTGACATTTTCAGGACAGTAGAACCGGCACCAGGGGTTCTGGCGTCTAAACCGTCATTAAGCGCCACCACTGCCAGGAACGGAGCGAACGGCTTTGTAAAACTTTGATGATGAAGCAGATGTGGAAGGCGGCCGAACGGGACCGGAGTGCGTGATTGCCACGCTCGAAACCAGTGAGTGTGTCAGTTTTTCCTCACCAGCCCCCGCCGGCAGTCAATCATAGCTTCACAAATCAGCATTTTTTGCAGTAAACTGTTGGGCTTTATACGTGGCAGTTGGCTTGCATAACGGCCAACGACTTTAAAGAGCGAAGCGGAGAGGGAAAGGAGCGCACTCATATGGAAGTTCATAAGAATCCAGGCGGGCAAATGACCCGGGATCGATACGCGGAACTGACCCGGATACTCGAAGAGCGGCGGCGGGAAATCATGGATCAAGTGCAGGAAAAGATTCGTGATGCCCGTACCGAGAGCCCGAACAGCCCGACGCAGGGCGTGCTCGATGCGGCTGAAAGCTCCGAGGCAGATATTCAGGACGAGATCGAGTTCGCGTTGATCCAGATGAAGGCCGAAACCCTTCACAAAATCGAGGAAGCCCTGCGGCGGCTGGAGGAGGGCACCTTCGGCTACTGCTATGAATGCGGCGAGGAAATCTCCGAACGCCGCCTGCGAGCGTTGCCGTTTGCCGTCCGGTGCAAGGATTGCGAAGAGGCCCGGGAAACGGTCCAGCAGCGTGAAAAGGCGATAGCGCAGCGCCGCGGCAACGCGTCGCTCTTTATCGACATGCAGGGATAAAGTTCGATCGGCGTTCCGGCCTGCCGACCGCAGGCCGGACGCCGCCGGCCCGCCCGAGGGGCGCCCGCCCCAGACAGTTTCCGCGTATCATCACCCGAACGATCCGTTGAAAGGGAGGATCGCCCAATGAGCGATCAATCCGATCAGTCCGAAAAAGCCGATCAGGCCGAGCGTCTCGACGAAGACTTGCTAGTCAGCGGTGAGCGACCGTTGACGATTCCCGGCGAGCTGCCGGTGCTGCCGCTTCGCGATACCGTCCTGTTCCCGAACTCTTTCATGCCGCTGGCGGTGGCCCGCGAGGCGTCCGTCCGGCTCATCGACGAGGCGACATCGTCGGGCCGGATGATTGGCGTTTTTACGCAGCGGGAGGCCGGAGTCGAAGAGCCGTTGCTCGACGATCTCTATCCGATCGGGACTGCCACGCACATCCACAAGATGTTCAAGCTGCCCGACGGCAGCTTGCGGCTGATCGTGCAGGGATTGGCCCGCGTGCGACTCGACCGACTGGTGCAGACCCGGCCGTACCTGCGCGGCGCGGTGGTGGCCGCCGACGAAAGCCTGCGGGAGGAAGATCATCTCGAGATCGATGCCTTGCAGCGAAATATCAAGAGCAATTTCCAGCAGGTTGTCTCGCTGTCGCCCGTGCTGTCGGACGACCTTCAGGCGCTCGCGGCGAACATCACCGATCCGGGCAAACTGGCCGACTTCATCGCCTCGAGCCTGACGACGATCGGGACGCCGGTGAAGCAGGAAGTGCTCGACACGCTCGATATTCGCGCGCGGATGGACACGCTCAACCGGATTCTGATCAAAGAGCTCGAGGTCCTCGAGCTCGGTTCGAAGATCCAGTCGCAGGTCCAGTCCGAGGTTGGAAAGAATCAGCGTGAGTATTTCCTCCGCGAGCAGCTCAAGGCCATCCAGAAGGAGCTTGGCGAAGGCGACGATCAGGCTCGCGAAATCGATGAACTCCGGGCCAAGGTCGACGCGGCCGGCATGCCGGACGCGGTGAAGAAAGAGGCGCTCCGCGAACTCGATCGCCTCTCCAAGATGCCGGTGGCGGCGGCGGAGTACACCGTCTCCCGGACCTACATGGACTGGATCGTTGCGCTGCCGTGGGCGAAACGGACAGAGGATTCAATCGATCTGAAACGCACGAAAGGCATCCTCGACGCCGACCATTCAGGTCTCGAGAAGGTCAAAGACCGCGTGCTCGAATACCTGGCGGTGCGAAAGCTGAACCCAGACGTCAAAGGCCCCATCCTCTGTTTCCTCGGTCCTCCCGGAGTGGGCAAAACCTCACTGGCGAAATCGATTGCCAACTCGCTCGGCCGCAAGTTCGTCCGCGTATCGCTCGGCGGGATGCGCGACGAAGCGGAGATTCGAGGGCACCGGCGCACCTACATCGGCGCGCTGCCCGGCCAGATTATCCAGGGACTGCGTCGCGCCGAATCGAAGAATCCCGTGTTCATCCTCGACGAGATCGACAAGCTGGGCTCCGACTTCCGCGGCGATCCAGCATCGGCTCTCCTCGAGGTGCTCGACCCTGAGCAGAACAACACATTTCGCGATCATTACCTCGACGTCCCGTTCGACCTGTCCGAGGTGTTGTTTCTGACGACGGCGAACGTGCTCGATCCAATTCCTCCGGCGCTGCGCGACCGGATGGAGGTTCTCGAACTGGCCGGCTACACCGAGGAAGAAAAGCTGAAGATCGCGATCGAGCACCTGATCGCGAAGCAGGTGACGAATCACGGTCTGTCGGCGGAGAACGTCGAGTTCACCGAGCGGGCGATTCGCGCCGTCATTCGCGGCTACACGCGCGAGGCGGGTGTTCGCAACCTCGAGCGCGAGATTGGCGCGCTCTGCCGGAAGGTCGCCCGCAGGCGTGCGGAAGGCGACGAATCCCGGATCGTCATCACCGACGACATCGTCGTCGAGATGCTCGGCGCGCCGACGTTCCTCGACGAGGAAATCGAGAACCGGACGAAGGATCCGGGTGTGGCCGTCGGGCTGGCATGGACGCCGTCGGGCGGGGAAGTGCTGTTCGTGGAAGCGTCGCGGATGCAGGGGGGCGGCAGCCTGACCCTGACCGGGCACCTCGGTGACGTCATGAAGGAATCTGCCCGGACGGCCTTGTCGTGGTTCCGGGCTCACGCGCAGCATTACGGCGTCAACCCGGAGTTCTACAAGGACGCGGAAATCCATCTCCATGTCCCATCAGGGGCGATTCCAAAGGATGGCCCGTCAGCTGGCGTGACGATGGTGACTGCGCTGGCGTCCGAGCTGACCGGACGTCCGGTGCGCGGCGACGTGGCCATGACGGGGGAAATCACGCTGTCCGGCCGTGTGCTGCCGGTTGGCGGGATCAAGGAGAAGGTGCTTGCGGCTCGCCGTCTCGGTATTACCGAAGTGATCCTGCCCCGTCAGAACGAAAAGAACATCAAAGAGGATCTGACCGAAGACCTTCGCGCCGAGCTGACGATTCACTACGTGACGCACATTGAAGAGGTCACCGCGATTGCGCTGCGGCCGTCGGCCACACAGACCCACACCGGGCTGCCGATGGATGAGGAGATCAGGGAGACGGTGCAGTAATCTCGCGGCTCTCGGCTCGCGGCTCGAGTCGCGAACCGCCATCCGCGGCCCGATCAGATCATCGCCAGTCCCGCCACCGTCTTCATGTCGATGATCTCGCCGCGGCGGATCATCTCGCGCGCTTCGCGCAACTCGAACGTCTTCGCCTCGATATCCTCATCCTCGTCGACGGCCGCTGCTTCGGTTGGCTCTTCCAGGCTCGAGACGCGGAAGAACACCATCTCCTCGTCGCAATAACCGGGCGTGGGAAGCATGGCGGCCATACGGACGATGGTCGCCGGCACCTTGCCAATCTCCTCGTGACATTCCCGGCGCGCCGCCTGCTCGGGGGATTCCCCGTCATCTACGCTGCCGGCAGGAAGCTCCCACAGGAACGCATTGACCGGATACCGGTATTGCCGGATCAGGATGACGTGACCGGGCTCGGGTATCGGGATCAGCACGACCGACTTCGGATGGCGGACGACGTCAACCGTGACCGTCCGGCCGTTCGGCATGCGGACCTTGTCTCGATCGACATCGAAGACTTTGCCGTCATAGACGCGTTCGTGACTGAGTCGCTCTGGATCAGACATGTGTGGTTCCTTCGATGAATCGTGTCCAGCCAGTTTCCAGTTCCCAGTCTCCAGCTCCAGAACGTCCAATCTCACTGGGAACTGGCAACTGGAAACTGGCAACTATTCAACGCGAGACTCGATGTCATCGAGCACCCCCTGCAAGTCCAACGGCAGGGGTGAGTCAAATTCAACTCGCCGTCCGTCGGCCGGGTGCGTGAACGCCAGTCGTGCCGAGTGCAGAAACGGGCGTTCGAGTCGCTGGACGGCGCGCAAGTGCCCGGCGGTGCGCCTGTGTATGCCACCGTAGGTTGGGTCTCCGACGATGGGGTGGCCGATGGCGCTGAGGTGCACCCGGATCTGGTGAGTGCGCCCGGTCGCAATCGCCACGCGCAGCAGCGACACGCCCTCGAAGTGCTTCGCAAATGTGACCCGCGTGACGGCATTTCGCGCGCGGCGGGCGCGAGTCGACATCTTCTGCCGGTCATTGGGATCCCGCCCGATCGGCGTGTCAATCCGGCGGCCGGCGTGCACGACACCCCACACGAGCGCGATGTACTCCTTGTCCACTTCGCGATCGCTGAATTGACGCGAAAGCTCCTGGTGAGCCGCATCGTTCTTGGCGACGACCATCAATCCCGACGTGCCTCGATCGAGTCGATGCACGATTCCCGGCCGAAGTTCGCCGCCCACGCCACTGAGATCCTTGACGTGATGAAGCAGCGCGTTCACGAGCGTGCCGCCAGTGTGACCGGCCCCGGGGTGGACGACCATGCCCGCGGGTTTGTCGAGGACGACGAGGTCGCGATCCTCGTAAACGATGCGGAGCGGAAGCTCCTCGGGCGCAGGCGTGGCCGCGACCGGGCTCGGGATGTCGATCTCGTAGGTCTGGCCGGCGTGGACGGCGGTGCTCGCGCGCAGCACGGCGTGGGGGCCGGTCACACGGCCATCCTTGATGAGCCGTTGAATGCTCGATCGAGACTGTTCCGGCAGCAGCGTCGCGAGAAAGGTGTCGAGACGTGCGCCCTCGTGATCGGGCTCGACGCTGAGGCGATGAATGACCACAACAAAAAGCTCGGCTTGATGCGGCGCCGGTGGAAGATCCTGCTACGCCGCTCGAGCCCGCCGGGCGTTGGCCTGCGGCGCAGGACCGGCCTGCCGGCGGCCGAGCACGATCAGCATCAGGATCGCCAGCGGGACGATGATCAGCGAGAGGAACTGGGAGGTCGAGAAGGCCCCGATCGTTCCTCGCGTATCGCCGCGATAGAACTCGATGATGAAGCGGGACACGCCGTACAGGAACATGTAGCTCCAGAACGTGCGGCCCGGGAACGGCCGTCCCTTGTTCTCGGTGGCCAGCAACAATCCGAGGATCAACAGTTCCGCTCCAGCCTCGTACAACTGTGTCGGATGAAGCGGCACGTTCAACGGTGTGCCGACGTTCTCGGCGGCGTAGGTGTTGTGAAACGTGATCGCCCATGGCACGTCGGTGGGCGTGCCGAAACAGCATCCGGCAAAGAAGCAGCCCATCCGGCCGATCACGTGACCGAGCGCGATGCCCGGCGCGAACACGTCGGTGACGGTCCACATCGGCATACGATGCCGCCGCAGATACCAGAGCGCCACCGCGACGGCTGCGATCAGGCCACCGTAAAAGACGCCGCCGGCTCGCAGGAGCGTCAGCAGCTCCTTCGGGTTGCGGCCGAAGGTGTCGAACTCGACGAAGAGGAGGAGCAGCTTGGCACCCGCGAGCGCGCTGATGATGATCCAGATGCCGAGGTCCATGACCCGGTTCGGATCGAGGCCGCGTGTTCTCGCCCGGACGAGCGCGAACTGCAGCCCGAGAAGATAGGCTGCGGCCAGCAGCACGCCGTACGTGTAAACAGGAAAGCGTCCGATTTCAAACAGGATTGGATGCATGTCGCCGCCCGATTCCGATCATATCGAGGAGGACCAGGAGGGCCCCCATCGTGATCGCCGAGTCTGCCACGTTGAACGCCCAGAAATGGGTGTTGCCCCAATACACATCCACGAAGTCGACGACGTATCCCGCAATGGCGCGATCGATGAGATTGCCGAACGCGCCGCCCAGAATCAGCGCCAGGCCGAAACGCGCCATGCGCTCGTGGAAGCCAAGTTGCGTCGCATAGGCGGCGATGGCGACGAGTGCGATTGCGGCGATCCCGATCATCACCATCGGCTTGTACGGGAAATCCGCGGCGTTCAGCAAACCGAACGCGGCGCCGGTGTTGTGCACGTGCGTCAGATCCAGGAAATCAGGGATGATCCGGCGGCTCTCGCCGACCGGCAGCACCACGCGGACGATCGCCTTGGTCAGCTGATCGAGCGCGACGATCGCTGCCATCGTCCCGAGTTCCAGCGGGTGGGCGTACTGGCGTCCGGGCGCGGCGGGGTCGGGCGGCGCGGCTGGCGCCAGGGTGTCGGGCATTTCGGGCGGGAGAGTCATCGAGCGCTCACCCGGCCACTGTTCCGCTCGTGCCCTGGAGCGCGTCAACACACCGGTCGCACAGGCCTTCGGTGTCAGTCGCGGCCGAAACGGTTGGAACGATGCGCCAGCAGCGTGGACACTTGCTGCCCTCGGCCTTCGAGACGACGGCCTCGACCCCGGTTCCCTCACCGTCGAGGCGTTCGACCGACGCGTGCGACACGATGAAGAACATCGCGAGATCCTCGCGATAACGTTCCAACAGGCGCGCATCCTCTCCGCGGGCGCGGACGATAACCCTGGCGCCGAGCGAGTTGCCGATGGTCTTGGCCTGCCGTTCGGTTTCGAGCGCGCGGTTGACCTCGTCGCGGATTTGCATCAGGCGCTCCCAGCGCGTGCTGAGATCGCGGTCGTGCATCGCCTCGACATTGGCGGAAAACTCCGCCACGTGGACTGACTCCTCGCGTTTGCCCGGGAGGTGTTGCCACAGCTCGTCGGTGGTGACCGGCAGGATCGGCGCGAGCAATCGTGTGAGCCCGTCGGCGATGATGAACATCGCCGTTTGCGCCGACCGACGTTCCGGGGATCCGGCGGCAAAGGTGTAGAGCCGATCCTTGGAGACGTCGGCGTAGAACGCGCTCAGATCGACGGTCGCGAACTGGTTGATCGCATGAAACACGGACGGAAAATCGTAGGTTTCGTATCCGTGCTGCACGGTGGACGCCGTCGTGCTGTAACGCGAAAGCGCGAACCGATCCACTTCCTGCATCCGGTCGAGCGGAACGCGATCGACAGCCGGGTCGAAGTCGTAGAGATTCGAAACCAGATAGCGCAGCGTGTTTCGGATCTTGCGGTACGCTTCGACGACCCGCGCGAGTATGTGCTTTCCGACCCTGATCTCCTCGCGGAAGTCGACCATCGCCACCCAAAGCCGGATGATTTCGGCGCCGCTGTCCTTGATGATCTCCTGCGGCTCGACCGAGTTTCCGAGCGACTTGGACATCTTGCGGCCGTCTTCCGCGACGATGAACCCGTGAGTGACGACCTCGCGGAATGGCGGCCGACCGCGGGTCCCGAGACCAACGAGCAGCGAGCTCTGAAACCAGCCGCGGTGCTGATCGCTTCCCTCGAGATACACATCGGCCGGCCAGGTGAGTTCAGCGCGGAAGGGCAGCACGGCTTCGTGGCTGGAGCCGGAATCAAACCAGACGTCCAGGATGTCGCGTTCCCGCTCGAACTCGATGCCGCCGCACGTCCGGCAGGTGAGCCCGTCAGGGATGAACTCGGACACGGGCCGCTCGTACCACGCGTCAGCGCCATAGGTATCGAATACGGCCGCCGCCCGCTCGACGAGCTCCGGTGTGAGCAGCGCCTCGCCGCACTTGATGCAGTCCACCGCCGGTATCGGCACGCCCCAGGCGCGCTGTCGGGAAATGCACCAGTCCGGACGGTTCGCGATCATGTTGTAGATGCGATCGCGACCCCACGTCGGAACCCAGCGGACCGCGTTGTCGATGGCGTCGAGCGCCGTCGCGCGCAGCCCGCGGGAGGTCCCCGGATCGAGCGGCGCATCCATCGCGATGAACCACTGCGCCGTCGCCAGGAAAATGACCGGATTATGGCAGCGCCAGCAGTGCGGATACGAGTGCTGGAATGGCTCGCGGTGCCAGAGCCGTCCGCGCTCCTTCAGCGCCTCTTCGATCGCCGGGTTCGCATCGAACACGCGTTGGCCGCCGAACAGCTGCACCGTATCCAGGAAGTGCCCGCCGGGTCCGACCGGCGCGTAGATCTCCAAACCGTACTTGATGCCGGTCATGAAGTCGTCGGTGCCGTGTCCAGGTGCCGTATGGACGGCGCCGGTGCCGGCTTCGAGGGTGACGTACTCGGCAAGGACGCCGACCGAATCGCGGGTATAGAGCGGATGTTGGAATCGGATGTGTTCCAGTTCCGTTCCCTTCATCCGCGCCACCGGTGGTCCGAACGCGCGGCCGGTCGCGGCGGCGACCGCCGGTTCCAGCGCTTCGGCGATGATGACCGCGCGGCCGTCGACGTCATAGGCCGCGTAATCGAACTCCGGGTGGAACGCGATGGCCAGGTTGGACGGGATGGTCCATGGCGTCGTCGTCCAGATGAGGACCGACACCTGGCGTCCCGCAAGCGCCGGCACCCGCGATTGCAGTGTTTCGGTGCTCGCTTCGGCGAGGGGGAACTCGACGTAAATCGACGGCGACGAGTGATCCGCGTACTCGACTTCGGCCTCGGCCAGCGCCGTCCGGCAATGGATGCACCAGTGCACCGGCTTCTTGCCCTTGTAAACGAGGCCGCGTTCGACGAATTTCCCGAGCGCCCGCGCGATGGCCGCCTGGTACCGGAAATCCATCGTGAGGTACAGGTGGTCCCAGGTGCCGAAAACGCAGAGCCGCTGGAACTCGATGCTCATCGCGTCGATGAATCGAGTCGCGTAATCGCGGCAGGCCCGCCTGAAGTCGGCCACGGACATCTCGCGCTTCTTTGGTCCGAGCTCGCGATCGACCTTCAGTTCGATCGGAAGACCATGGCAGTCGTATCCCAGCACGTAGGGCGCGTCGAACCCCATCATCGTGCGAGATTTGACCACGAGATCCTTGAGGATCTTGTTCATCGCGGTGCCGAGGTGGATTCGGCCGTTCGCGTATGGCGGACCGTCGTGCAGCACGAACTTCTTCCGGCCCGCGCGGTGCTCGCGGATGCGGTCGTACAGGCGCATCTTCGCCCACCGATCCAGCGCCTGCGGCTCAGCCGTCTGAAGGTTGGCCTTCATCGGGAAGGCAGTACGGGGCAGGTTCAGCGTGTCTTTCCACTCGGCCATTGATGTTTTTATTCTAGCCTTATTCCGAGGGGCTTCGCCCTCCGGCCCTCTCGGAGGTCGTGACAGAATGACGTCGATGTCGAGTCTCGACCTTCAGTCGCGCGTAAGCGCGATCCGCTGGTATCACACGATCGATCTCGGAGGCGGGATCGTGACCCGCGGGGTCGATGATTCGCCGGTGCGCCTGGCCCGCGCCCACCTTCCCGAAACGCTGCACGGGCTGACCGTCCTCGACATTGGCGCGTGGGACGGCTTCTTCTCGTTCGAGTGTGAACGGCGTGGCGCGGCGCGAGTGGTCGCGGCCGACCACTTTTCGTGGCATGGACCTGGGTGGGGAACCAAGGCGGGCTTCACGCTGGCCCGCGAAGCGCTCGGGTCGCGGGTGGAGGACATCGACATCGACGTCATGGACCTGGCGCCCGAACGGATCGGAACCTTTGACGTCGTGTTGTTCCTCGGCGTGCTGTACCACCTCCGCCATCCGTACCTGGCGCTCGAGCGCGTGGCATCGGTCACTCGCGACCGATTGATCCTGGAAACCGTCGTCGATTTGGTGGGATTCTCTCGCCCGGCGATGGCGTTTTATCCCGACCGTGAACTGAACAACGATCCCACTAACTGGTGGGCGCCCAATATTCCGGCCGTCCACGGCATGCTCGGGAGCCTTGGGTTCAAGCAGGTCACCACCACGACGCCTTCACCAAACGCCGCGTATCGGGCGGCGAGAGCGATCTATCACCGGTTAAAAGGGAAGAATACGCTCGGCGAAGCGTATCGGCAGGATCGGGCGGTGTTCCACGCCAGCAAAAAAGAAAGCCCGGCGTTATAGCCGGGCCTTCTCGTCAGTTTCCAGTTTCCAGTTTTCGACTGATTTATCGCCGCGTGGTGGTTCGGCCGATGTCGACGCGGAATTCGCCGCGATTGTCAGCGAAGCCATCGTCATTGATGCCCAGGAAAAGCTGTCCATCACCCGGCATCTTGATCGTCACGCCGCTACCAATCGCGAACGGTTGCCCGTTCGCGCCGATTCGGCCGATCAGAGCGCCCGCAGGAGCGGTCGGTACTGGTGCATTCGTCGCTTTGCGTCCTGACTTCGAGCCAAATGGCGTGGCCACATCGCTCGCATCGCCGCTGAGCTGAATTTCGCCATTCGCGTTGATGCTGTAGGTGTCGTTTCTCTTGACCGTCATGCCCGTGGCCGTCCACGGCTGGCGCGCTGACACCACGATGCCGCCTCCGGTCGCCGATGCCAGATTCGCGTTCGTCGAGTCCGAGCTTGAGCTCGAGCCCGCGGCCGGAGCATTCGCCGGGCGCGCAAGGACGATGTGGCTGACCTCGTTTGAGGCGATGTCACGAGTGCCGCCCCGGCCAGTAATCGTCAGGCGCAACGGAGAGCTGCCGCCGATGTCCGTCAGTCGGCCTGGGACTGACTCGCCGCTTCTCAGAATGACGGTCGGCCGCGAACCGGGGATCTTCGCCCAGTCAGCATCGCTCATCGAGCCGCCGAAATCGATGACGGCGACGTCATTTTGCGGAATCTGTCGCTCGGCGCCGTTGACCCTCACTGTGAAGCCGACACCGCTCAGGTCCATCAGCTCCCCGCTGACTTTGTCGCCAGAGCGCATGGTTATGGTGGCGCTTTCCTGCGCGCGAGCGATCGCCGGCACGGTCAGGGCGACCACCGACAGCGCGAGAATCGTACGCTTGAACATCGTTCCCTCCTGCGTTCTACCTACCAAAAACACTTGGGCTCGGCTAAACGGCTGAGCTTCAAGAACTGGTCTCTACCCGGAATGGTGCAAGCGGGGGGCCAGCGATTCCAGCCCCGTTAACCGCTGTAACCTCGGCAGTTATCCCACGGAAAACGTCAAAAACCCACCAAAAACCGCCCTATATAATGGTCAGTATGCACCTGCGAGCGGCCACCGCGGTCGATTCCAACCTTCGCTTCGAGTACCTTCCGAATGGTTTGAAGGTAGTGGTTCGCGAGATCCACACCGCACCCTTGGTATCGGTCTGGTGCTGGTATCGGGTTGGATCGGGTGATGAACTCCCAGGGCACACCGGCGTCTCGCACTGGGTCGAGCACATGAATTTCAAGGGGACGGTCAATATCCCGCGCGAACAGATGAAGGGGATCGTCGAGAGATTCGGCGGGATGTGGAACGGCTACACCTGGATCGACCAGACCACGTACCTCGAAACGGCCGGGCGTGCCGCGCTGGATCGGATGCTGTTCCTCGAAGCCGAGCGCATGGCGTACGGTCTGTACGAGCCGGGCGACTGCGAGTCGGAACGCACGGTCATCATCTCGGAACTGCAGGGCGGAGAAAACGACCCCGATCAACTCCTCGATACCGAGGTGATGGCGACGGCGTTTCGAGCGCATCCGTATCAGCACCCGACGATAGGGTGGCTCGAAGACCTCCGTGCCATGACTCGCGACGATCTCGTCAGCCATTACCGCCGTTTCTACATTCCCAACAACGCCACGCTTGTCGTCGTCGGTGACGTCAACGCCGACGACGTGCTGAGAGGCGCCGAGGCACACTTTGCGTCGATCCCTGAAGGCGTGGCACCGGAGCGCATCAGAGTGTGTGAGCCGCCGCAACTGGGAGAACGCCGCGTCCTCATAGAGCGCGAAGGCACGACTGGTTACGTAAAGGTCGTCTTTCACGCACCGGCCGCGAACGATCCCGACTTCTTTGCCATGCTGGTTCTCGACGCGATCCTGACCGGGGCGAAAGGCGTGAACCTGTGGTCGAGTTTCAGGGTTGCGCCTCCGCAGCGGCGAGCGCGCTTGTATACCGCGCTCGTCGAACGAGGACTCGCGTCATCCGTTTCGGGCGCGATCATGCCGACTGCCCAGCCGTACGTCTACACGCTTTCGTTCACCGCGATCGACGGGATCCCGTTGGAGGACGTCGAAGCGGCGGCGCTGCAGGAAATCGAGAGGGTTCGCGAGGCAGGGGTCGAGCCTGCCGACGTTGATCGCGCGCGCCACCAGCTGCGGGCACGACTCGTGTTCGACAACGACAGCGTGACGAACGTTGCGCACCAGCTCGGATACTTCGAGACCATCGCCGGCCCCGACTATTTGCCCTTGCTTCAACAGAGAATCGACGCCGTCACCGCCGAACAGGTCTGGGATGTCGCCCGCCGGAGACTCGGGCCGTGTACTCGGACGGTGGGGTGGTTCAAGCCTGTTGGCGCGCCCCGACAGGGCCTCGATGAGATGTCGGCGAACCCGGCGCGAACGTAAATGTCCTCCACCCTCGCTGCCGGGCTTTCTCCGGTCCGGCAGACTCTCTCCAACGGCGCGGTCATCATCGTCCAGGAAACGTCCGGCGCTCCTTCAGTGTCGATCAATGCCGCGTTTCTGGCAGGGAGTATCTACGAGCCCGATAATCTGCCGGGGCTTGCCCATCTGACCGCCCGCGTCATCGACCGCGGGACGATTCGGCGGAGCGCCGACGCGATTGCCCAGGAGCTTGACTCCCGGGGTGTGTCGCTCCGGATCGCAACGACGCGGCACACGATGACGTTTTCGAGCACGTGCCTCTCGGAGGATTTCGACGAGCTGCTCGACGTGGTCGTCGATGTTGCGCGGTGCGCGACGTTTCCGGACGCAGAGGTTGCGAAGCGTCGCGCCGAAGCTGTCACCGCCATCCGCCAGGACGAGGACAATCCGGCGGTTCGGGCCATGGAGACGCTTTCCGAGATGCTGTACGGTCCGTCGCATCCCTACGGCCGGTGTGCGAAGGGGTCGGTCGATTCCCTGGAGCGCATCAATCGTGATGCGATCTGGCGATTCCACACGCGCTACATCAGGCCCGCCGTCCTGTCGCTCGTCATCGTCGGTGATGTGACCGCAACCCGAGCGATTGAGCTTGCCGCCTCGAAGCTCGAGGGCTGGGCGGGTGCCCCTGAGCGACCGGTGGTTGTGCCTCCTCCCTCCGTGATCCCAGGGCGCCAGGTGCGAGAAATCCCGATGGCGGGAAAGTCGCAGACCGACATTGCGTATGGCTTCGCTACGATCGGCCGATTGGACCCTCGCTACTACGGCTATTGGATGATGAACAACGTGCTCGGGCAGTTCGGCCTCGGCGGACGGCTCGCCGACAACATCCGCGAACGTCAGGGGATGGCGTATTACGCCTTCAGTTCATTCGACCCTACGGTCGGCGAAGGCCCGCTTGTGGTGCGGGCGGGCGTGGATCCCGCGAATGTTCAGCGAACGATTGACGCGATCGATGCCGAGATCCGCGAGCTCGGCGAACACGGTCCTACGCCTGCTGAAGTGGACGAGTCCCGCGGCTATCTCGTCGGGTCGATCCCGCGCATGCTCGAGACGAATTACAGCATCGCCGGGTTCCTGCAAACCTCTGAACAGTTCGGCCTCGGCCTCGATTACGATCGGCGTCTTCCGGGCCTGATAGAGTCGGTGACGATCGATGACGTCAGAGCTGCCGCCGCCGAGGCCCTGCACCCGGAGCGCGCGGCGATCGCGATCGCCGGTCCGGAAAGCGCCGGCGGAGCCACGCCATGACCGAGCGCGGCATTACCCGCGCCGTCTTCTTCGATGTCGACTTCACGCTGATTTATCCGGGGCCTCGATTTCAGGCGGTCGGATACCACGAGTTCTGCGCCCGTCACGGGATCGACGTCGATCAGGCTCGATTTGAACGAGCGGTTGCCGACGCCGCGAGCGGCCTGGACACGGGCGACAACCTCTACGATGCCCAGCTGTACGTCGACTACACCAGGCGGATTATCGAAGGTATGGGCGGCCACGGTCCAGCGGTCGAGCGCGTTGCCCGCGAAATCTACGACGAATGGGCAGCCTGCGATCATTTCACGATGTACGAGGACGTGCCGGACGTCCTCCGCGCGTTGCACGCGTCCGGCCTGAAGATCGGACTCATTTCGAACTCGCATCGGTGCCTCAGCTCGTTCGAGTCGCACTTCGAGCTGAGCGGGTTGTTCAGCGTCGCGGTGTCGTCGGTCGAGCACGGCTACATGAAGCCGCACCGCAGCATCTTCGAGGCAGCGCTCCGCGGAGCGGGCGTCGAGGCATCCGAGGCGGTGATGGTCGGTGACAGCCTCACGCACGACGTCGACGGCGCCAGGCGTCTCGGGATGCGCGGGGTGCTCGTGGCGCGCTCGGGGCCTGTCGAAGCCCCAGCTGACGTACCAGTAATTCACTCGCTCCGGGAATTGCCGGGGCTGCTGTCCTTCTGAGATTGCGAAGGCAACGGAGTGAATCTTCTTCGTTCCCTCGGGTCGCGGCTCACGACACCGTCTTCCGGGCCATCAAGTACTGACCCCTGCCCGCCTCCCGCGCGAGAAGAAAATCGACGACCCGGTAATCGCGATTGAGATAGGTCTGGAAGATTCCGCGGGTCGACATCCGCCACGCGAGCGCGAGATCAGGCTGAGCGCGCTGCATTTCGGTAAATCCAACCGGTATCTCGACGAGCACGCGTCTGCCATCGACCACATCAGCGACCACGCCACCTGGTTCGAGCCATTCGCCGACCTGCTGCGCGGGATTGACCAGCACCGCCGACATGATTGCGGCGTCCCTGAGAAGCGGTGCCTGAGGGGCGCTCAGACGGCGTTCGACATGGGGCGCCGTCAGCCGCCACTCGGCGACGAAGCGATCGGTCGGCGTCCCTTCATGCAGCGGGCTGCTCGAGTTGCCGTACAGGTTCTCCTCGTATTGCTCGACGACGACGCCAAGCCTCGCGAAATTGAGGTGGGCGTTCATCGCCTGAAGAGGATCGTAGCTCCATTCGATCAGGTCAATCCCCGCATCCAGCACCTGAATGCGCTGCTCCAGTTTCAGACGAAGCCCCAGACCGCCGGCTCGTGAATCAGGCGCAACCGCGAGCATGTGCGACCAGTGTGTCGCGCGGCCATCCCTTGATGCCGGCATCGAGTAAACGAACCCCTTCAACACACTCTCGTCGTCGAACGCGCCCAGGAGGAGTCCGCCACGCTTGATTGACACGATGAGGAGCGCCGGCGGGACGACGTCTTCGGAGTCGCTGAACTCCCACACCGTCTTCTCGAGCGACGCCACCTGACGGCATTCATCGAGCGTCGTGATCCGCCGAATATTCATCGAACACTTCCGTACTTTTAACTTCTAACTTTTAACTTTTACCTTTCGACTTCGTCTTTACCCCGGCGGCCATCCCATTTTCCGGCCGCCGAGCAGGTGAAGGTGGATGTGAAAGACGGTTTGCCCGGCGTCGGCGTTGGTGTTGAACACCGTGCGATACCCGTGTTCAGCGTGCCCTGCGTCGCGGGCGATTCCCGCCGCGACCCTCACCATCTCTCCGACGAGCCCGTCGTCTGCCGAAGCAAGGTCGTTGAGCGTGGCGATATGCCGGCGAGGCACGACGAGCACGTGCGTCGGCGCCTGAGGCGTGATGTCCTTGAATGCGACGACGTGGTCGTTCTGAGACACGATAGTTGCGGGAATCTCGCCCGCGACGATTTTGCAGAAAAGACAATCCGCCACGTTACCTCCTCAGCACCGCGACCCGGGGAATGCCCTGCAGGTCGCGCCGGATGCGCTCAGTCTTCCATCCTGATCGAAGCGCCGCCTCGCGCACCCCTGATTCCTGCCCGAAGCCGAATTCAACAATGAGCCGCCCTTCCGGTGCAAGGCGCGACGGCGCCTCGTCGAACAGGCGCCGGATGACGACGAGCCCGTCGTCGCCGGCGTAGAGTGCGGTCTGTGGTTCATATCGCGCGACCTCTGGTTGAAGCTTCGAAGCGTCGGTGTCTGGCACGTACGGCGGGTTCGAAACGATCAAGTCAGCGGTGTCGGTTACCCCCTGGAGCAGGTCGGCCTGAATGAATGCCATGCGTTCCGCCACGTTGTGCTTCGACGCATTTCGTCGGGCGACGTCAAGCGCAAGCGGCGACAGGTCTACGGCGATTACGCGCGCCGAGGCGTACTCGACCGCGAGGATCACCGCGAGGCAGCCGCTGCCGGTGCCCACATCGATGACGTTGTGCACCAGCGGCCGGTGCGGCAGCGCCGCGAGCGCTTCCTCGATCACGAACTCGGTTTCCGGCCGTGGAATCAGGACGCTCGGGGTGACGTCGAACTCGAGACCCCAGAACTCCCGGTGCCCGACGATGTAGGCGATTGGTTCGCGGGCGATGCGTCGCTGGACGAGCTCGTCGTAGAGGCGGCGGAACGCGGAAGGCAGAGGATCCCGCGCGCGCGTCAGCAGGGTTGCCCGGTCACAGTCCAGCACGTGTCGCGCGAGGACTTCCGCATCGAGCGCCGCTTCTTCAGTCGAGATGCCTGCTCGGACCAGCCGATCCCGGGCGTCGGCAAGACGCTCGTGGAGCGGCGACATCAACCGGTTGTGCCGGTGGCTGCGTCGCCGTCGGAATCGTTCTCGGTCGCTTCCTTGAGTTTTTCCGACGTGAAGTGCGTGACGGCTGCGTCGATCAGGTCATCCAGGTTGCCGTCGAGCGCCTCGGTGAGCTGGTGCATCGTAAACCCGATACGATGATCGGTAATGCGATTCTCGCGGAAATTATAGGTGCGGATCTTCTCTGACCGATCGCCGGTGCCGACCTGTGTTCGCCGATCCTTGGCGATGGCTTCCTGCTGCTTCCGCATTTCCATCTCATACAGTCGCGACCGCAGCACCTTCATCGCCTTTGCCCGGTTCTTCACCTGCGACTTCTCGTCCTGCTGTGATACCACGGTGTTGGTCGGAATGTGCGTGATGCGGACAGCCGAGTAGGTGGTGTTGACGCTCTGTCCTCCCGGTCCGCTCGAACAGAACGTGTCGATCCTCAAATCCTTGGCATCGATGTGGATGTCGACTTCTTCCGCCTCGGGCAACACAGCGACGGTGGCCGTGGAGGTGTGAATGCGTCCGCTTGCTTCGGTTGCGGGCACACGCTGCACGCGATGCACCCCGCTCTCATATTTGAGCCGGCTGTACACGCCGCGCCCCTCGATGGTGGCTGTGACTTCCTTCGTTCCGCCGGCGCCGCTCTCGCTGAGGTTCAGCACTTCAACCCGCCACCCCTGTCGCTCCGCATATCGGGAATACATGCGGAACAGGTCGGATGCGAACAAGGCCGCCTCGTCCCCTCCGGCGCCGGCGCGGATTTCCAGCACGACGTTCTTCTGATCGTTCGGATCCTTGGGAACAAGGAGCACCTTCAGATCAGCGAGCAGCTGATCGCGTTTCGCCTCGAGCGCGGGCAGCTCCGCCTGAGCGAGCTCCCGCATGTCGGGATCCTTCATCAATTCTTCGGTGCTGGTGAGCTCGGAGATCACGCCCTTGTACTCGCGGAACCGCTCGACCAATGGCTGGATGTCCGCCAGCGTCTTCGAGTGTGCGCGGAACTTCGCCTGATCCCCCTGCACGCTGGGATCGGCCATCTCGGACATCAGCCGTTCGTATTGCGCCTCCACGGCGCTGAGCTTGTCGAACATGATTTCACTCTGAGGGGCTTTGCCCCTCAGACTCCCTTACTCGCTCTCTCGCTCGCTGCTTCGCCACGCTCGCTCCGTTTCCGCCTCCGCTACAGCTACGGCGAAACCTCGCCGATGCGCCTGCGGCGCGAAGGCGGGCGCGAGGCTCACTCGCTGCGCTCGTTCGCCCCGTTTTGTCCGGGGTTTGACCCCGCTCTTAGTCCTTGCGGCTCGTGGCTCGGCCCGTCGGCCTTCGCGCTCCGCGGTACGGCGACAGGCTGAATATGCCGGGTCGAACTTATCCGCCCGACACGGGTGGCAGAAAAGCCACCTCGTCGCCGTCGCGCAGTGGTGTCGTCATGCGTGCATAGTCTTCGTTCACCGCGCACGAAACGACTCTGGCGTAGTCGTCGAATCCCGGGAACTCGCCAACCAGCGACTCCCACGCCGCGCGCACGCTCGCGCCGTCTGGAAGGTCGCGGCCAACTTCCGGCGCGCCCGCCATTTCCCGCAGACGAGCGAACAGCCGGATGGTTACGTGCATTGCGCGAAGGCCATCCGCCGGGCATCCTCATCGGCCGGATCGGCTGTCGCTCCCTCAATCCAGATGTCGCCCCCCTCGAAGTGCTCGTGCTTCCAGATCGGCGCGATCTGTTTGATGCGCTCGATCGCGTAGCGGCACGCGGCGAAGGCTTCGGCACGATGAGGCGATGCCGCGGCAATGACGACGCTGGCATCTCCGATTTCGAGGCGACCGATTCGATGGTGGATGGCGAGGCCGATCGACGGCCATCGCTCTCCCGCTTCTTCGTCGATCCGGGCGAAGGCCTTCTCGGCCAACGGCTCGTACGCCTCGTATTCCAGCCACAGCACCTGTCGTCCGCCATTCTCATTGCGGACAAGCCCAACGAAGGCCGTAACCGCGCCACAGTCGGCCGACGACACGATGGCGGACACCGCTTTGACGTCGAGGGGATCGGAGGTCACGCGGAACCGGGCATCCGGCATCGCGTTCAGTATACCGCGCGCCAGAAATGGTTCAGCGGCCCATGCCCGCTGCCCAGGCCTGGCGCGTGCCGGATGGCGCCATCGAGGTAGTCTCGGGCGGCCTCGAGCGCCTCCCGGTCCGTCAGCCCTCGCGCGAGGTTGGCCGCGATCGCCGAGGACAGCGTGCAACCGGTTCCATGCGTATGCCGCGAGACGATGCGAGGGCGACGCAGTTCGAAGGCGGCCGCTTCGCTGCAGGCGACGTCGACTGACTCGGGCCCTTCAAGGTGCCCCCCCTTGACGAGTACGACGCGCGGACCGATGCGGAGGATCCGCCGGCCCGCCTCCCGCATGTCGTCAATCGACCGAATCGTCATATCCGCCAGCACTTCTGCCTCCGGGACGTTCGGGGTGACGACGTGGGCTTTTGGCAGCAGTTCCGACCGCATCGCGGCGACGGCATCCGGCTCGAGCAGCCGGTCGCCCCCCTTGGCAATCATGACCGGATCGACGACAACCTGGGGCAGATCCAGCGCCTGGATGGTGGCGGCGACGGCTTCAACGATTGCGGCGTTCGCAAGCATGCCGATCTTCACTGCATCGGCGCCCAGATCGCCGGCGACGGCCTCGATCTGCGCGATGACCAGGTCGGCAGACAGGGCTTCCCAGCAGACGACACCGCGTGTGTTCTGCGCGGTGACCGCGGTAATCGCGCTCGTGCCGAACAGACCGTGCGCCGCGAATGTCTTGAGGTCGGCCTGGATGCCAGCTCCGCCTCCCGAATCGCTGCCCGCTATCGTCAGTGCCGTTTTCATCACTCATCACTCAACAATCGTCAATCAACAATAGTACAATCTCGCGCTATGCAGAATTCGGTCGATGTGCGCGGAACGTTGTTGTCGAGCGCATTAGCCGGTGTACGGATGGGGCCGGCGATACGGTTCGCGTCGGTTGTCCTGTTTGCGGTCCTGACCGCGGCCGCCGCGCAGATCAGCATCCCGCTTCCGTTCACGCCCGTTCCGCTGACGCTCCAGCCGATGATCGTTCTTCTCGGAGGCGCCGTGCTCGGCGCAAGGTTGGGGCTGTACACGCAGGTTCTGTATCTCGCTGCGGGCATTGCCGGCCTGCCGGTGTTCGCCGCCTCTCCGCTTTTGCCGCAAGGAGCGCTGCGCCTGATTGGTCCGACTGGCGGCTATCTGATGGCATATCCGCTGGCCGCGTTCGTCACAGGATGGCTCGCCGAGCGTGGACTCGATCGCCGATACCTCACATCAGTGGTGGCGATGGCGAGTGGCCTGGCGGTGATCTTCGCGGCCGGCGTATTGTGGTTGGCCTTTTTCACGCGGCCCGCGCTCGGTTTGGATGCAGCGCTCCGCAGTGGTCTCTATCCCTTCCTGCTGGTGGACGCCTTCAAGCTCCTCGTCGCTGCGGCGGTGATGCCGGGGCTGTGGCGAACAATGAAAAATGCTGAATTCTGAATGCTGAATGCTGATTGAAACAATCAGCATTCAACAATCAGCAATCATCACTTCACATATCCAAGACTCCTCAAGCGATCGATCATTTCCTGATCCAGTGGCTGGCCGGAGCGAGGCTGCCGCTGGAACGACGGTGCTCCGTAGCTGGCGACCTGTCGGACCGGATAGCGACGCAGGAACTCTGCATTGAACAGGGGCAACAGCGGTGTGCCTGCGAGTTCCCGGCTGACAGGGATGCCAAGCGCGTGGAGGACGGTTGCGGCGGTGTCGACGGTGCGCCCGTGCACGCTGGTATTTTCGGCAGTGATCCGTCCGGTCATGCCAATCAGCGCGGCGCCAGACGTTGCGACGCGGCCCGGTTCGGTGACGACCACAACGAGTTCCGACTCGGACGGTGTGAGGGCTGAGGCGAGCAGTCGATCGAGAAAGACGAAGTAGTCGCGTAGCGCCTGAAGGCGGACGCCAACCGCGGAGGGTGCCAGCGCCGTGTCACCCGGCGCCAGCAGCGCATTTTGCGCGATATCGAGGCCAGGCAGATACACAACGCTGAGATCCGTCGACGGCGTTGACACCTCCCGCAGCAAAGCCAGTTGAATCGCATCGAGCTGGCTCGATCGCTCGAGCGCGCCGCGCACGTCAGGCCCGCTCCATTGCAGTCCCGTCGACGCCGCTTCGGCTTCCGTCACGGCTGCCGCCCTGGTCGTCGGCCACTGCTGACGGAGACGGTCATAGACGGACGCCGGCGCGATTTCGGCATCGAGCGGGCCGCCGTGTTCAAGGCGCAGTACCGCGCGATCGCTGAGGATGACCGCGCCGTCGGTCCCGGACAATGCCGGCCACGTCGCCCACCAATTGACGACCGCGGTGCGCAGGCCGGCATCCGCGGCGACTTCCCAGAGCGTCTTGACGCGCCGTTCGTTTCCGCTCGCAATCGACGGTCGTGTCAGCCGCACGAGATCGGTTGCCGCGCGAATCGTCGTCCCGAGCCGCGATTGTTCGTCAGCGGCCAGCGACCCTTGCAGTCCCGCGACGCGGCGGGTTTCGAGTCCCCGGACGCCGTGAACCGACGGCACTTGTCCGGTTGCGACCGTCGTCCACGCTCTCGCGGGATCGCGCGCCGCGTTCGAATCTTCCAGATCGAGCGTTCCCCTCGTTCGCGTCAGAGCTCGAGCGAGCGACGGGATCCTGCCGCTCGCGGTCAGTTCGTCGAGCACGTGCGGATCGACGCCGTCGATCGCAATCACCCGCACATGCAAACCGCTGGATACGACCGCGATCGGAGCGCGTTCGGTCGCGTTGCCCTCACGTGGGGCAGTAAGGACGAGGAGTGCGGCGGCTCCGGCGAACGCGAGCGCTCCCGCTGCGAGCGTCGGCAGCCAGGCGGACCGGGGGGATCGAGGCCGTTCGAGCGTCGCGTCGTGTCGCCCGCCGACGTGGCGATGCGCTATGGCAGCGGCGAAGGCGGCCGATGCCGACACGTGACCAAGCAGCAGGCTGATCGCAACCGCGACCAGGAGAGCAAACGCAGTCCAGCCCGGCGCGTGCCAGCCGAATCCGGCGTTCGCGCTTCGCCACCACAGCGTGAGATACGAGAGACACGCGACGGCCATGACGGCTCCGGCCGTTCGGGAGAGCGGACGCGCACGGCTCACCGCGCCATCGCGGACCAACGCCGCGACCCCTAGCGTCATGAACAACGTTGCCAGCGACACGGCCGCGCCGAACAGCACCCCGAGATAGATGGCGACGACGATGGCGTCGCGGGGACCGGTGACGAGGCCGGGCAGTCGTCCATTCATGCCGACCGCCGCGGCAGGACCGAGGAGGATCGCCGCCAGTGCGCCAACCCGCAGGGCTGCCAGCAGCGCGATGATCGAAGAGGGACGCCGATCAGTTGCGGGGCCGAGCACGAAGCGATTGACGCCCGCGTCGAGATACCCGAGCGATCGAAGCTGCTGGCGCAGTTCGTCTACGCGGAGCTTTTCGGCGGGTTCTGGCACGTTCTATTCTTAACCGAGGGGCTTCGCCTCTCGGACGCCCCCTGCTCGCTCTCTCGCTCGCTGCTTCGCCACGCTCGCTCCGTTTCCGCCTCCGCTAAAGCGACGGCGAGACGTGAGATAGCTTCTCACGTTACCAGCTTCGTGCGGCCACGAACGCCGACAGCTCGCGAAGCCGATCGCCGCGCCTGCCGAACGGCTCGAGCGCGAGATCGGCCGTCTGACACAGTTCCATCGCCAGCTGGCGCGCGCCGCCGATGCCGCTGAAGGACACGAAGGTGGTTTTTTTCAAGTCCTCACGCGTGGCCTTGCCGGTCTCTGTCGGGTTGCCCTGTACGTCAAGGAGGTCGTCGATGACTTGAAATGCCAGCCCAAGGTTTTTCGCATACGCCGCGAGCGATCCGAGGATGTCACTCGATGCGCCGGACACGATGCCGCCGGCCGTGGCCGCGGCGCTGAACAGCGCTCCGGTCTTGCCGCGATGAATGCGCTCGAGCGTCTTGAAATTGATCTGCTGATCGGTGGCAAGCAGGTCGATCGCCTGGCCTCCGATCAGCCCGTCGAGTCCCACAGCCTCCGACAACACCGAGGTCAGTCTGGCAGACACCGCCGGCTCATACCCGCGAACGAGGGTTCGGTACGCAAGATTGAGCAACCCAAACGCCGCGAGGATGGCAATGGATTCACCGAACACCAGATGGTTCGCCTCGCGCCCCCGCCGCAGAGGCGCATCATCCATCGACGGCAAATCATCCAGGATGAGCGACGACGCGTGCACGAGCTCGATCGCCGCCGCCGCGGCCACGGCGTGTGCCGAAGTGCCTCCGCACACCTCTGCCGCCAGCAACGTCAGCACCGGCCGAACCCGCTTCGACGGCGCGGAAACGGTATACGCCATCGATTTCGACACCGCACTCGAGTCGTCGATCACCAGCCGATCGAGCTCCGCGTTGACGAGTGATTGGTAGGCGGCGAAGAAAGGCGGCGCCGCGATCATGGATGCGGCTTTTCGAACACCAGCATGTACTGATACTTGAGGAACGTTTCGCGCGACCGCAGCACGAGTCCAGCCGCTTGTACGTCGCGAATCACCGTCTCAGGATCAACGCGCTCGTCCATTTCAGGGCCCGGCCCTCCGCCGTCCTTGGTGAAATCGACAATGCCGATACGGGCGCCCGGCTTCAGCTTGGTCGCCATGTTCCGCAGCAGCGCGACGGGCTGCTCCCACTCGTGGTACGCATCGCAAATGAGGACGGCGTCAACCGGCACCGGGATCTGAGGATCGGTGGACTTGCCGAGCACCGTCGTCACGTTCTTCAGACCGAGACGATCGACCCGAATCTTGATCGCCTGAATCATCGGACGCTGGATGTCCTCGGCGTAGACCATGCCGTTGGGGCCGACGCGGCCCGCGAGCTTGATCGTGAACCAGCCGCTCCCGGCGCCCAGGTCAGCGACGAAACTTGCCTCGCCGATGCCCAGCACGTCCATGATCTTGTCGGGGCGCTGCCACTCGTCGCGGTCCGGCTGTTCGAGCTCGCTGAGATCTTCCGGCTTGAACAGGCGGGTGTGCTGGGCGTGCGGCACCACGGCGGTTATCGCCATCGCCAGGATCACCAGCGCCCAAATTGGAAGTCGCGGGCCGTTCATCGTCTTTCTCCCCTGCCACACCCGGAGACGTCATCGCTTCGGCCGACAGGATCTCGTCGAGTTGACGGTCCGAGAGCAACCGGCGCTCGCGGACCAGGTCCCGAATCGGCTTACCTGTTTTGACGGATGTTTTCGCTATTTCGGCCGTCGCCGCATACCCAATATAAGGGCTCAGGGCGGTTGCGAGCGCGGTGCTTCGATCGAGCAGCTCGCGGCAGCGGTCCTCGTCGGCGCGGGTCTCCGCGATGCAGCGTTCGAGTAGGACGCGCATCGCGTTTGTCAGGATCCGGGTCGCGTGGATGGCGTTCCAGGCGATGACCGGCATCATCACATTGAGCTCGAGCTGGCCGGCGTCGGCAGCGGCGAGGATGGCCGCATCGCAGCCATACACCTGAAAGCACACCTGGTTGACCATCTCCGGGACCGACGGATTGACCTTGCCCGGCATGATCGACGAGCCTGGCTGCACCGGTGGCAGCTGAATTTCCGCCAGACCGGCGCGAGGCCCGCTGCTCAGGAGCCGAAGATCCGACGCAATCTTGTTGATCTCGACGGCCAGTCTGCGGAGTGCGCCTGAATAGCCGAGCACGTCCCCCATGCTCTGCGTCACGCGGAACAGATTCGCAGCCGACCGGACCGGCATTCCCGTGTACTGCGCCAGCCGCTCGATTGCCATCGTCGTATAGTCGTTTCCGGCGTTGAGTCCTGTGCCCACCGCCGTCGCCCCAAGATTCAACTCAAGAAGCTGCTTCGATGCGGCCGTCAGAGACGCAGTCGCGTGCTCGACGTTTGCGGCATAGCCGCTGAACTCCTGCCCGAGCGTGATTGGCACCGCGTCCTGAAGATGCGTGCGGCCGGTCTTCAACACGCCCGCGAGCGCGCCGCTCTTGTCTGACAATGCCTGCGCGAGGTCCGTCGCCGCCTGCCGGAGCGGCCCACCCATGGCGAGAAGCGCCAGCCTGGTCGCGGTGGGAAACACGTCATTCGTGGACTGGCCCATGTTGACGTGATCGTTTGGGTGAACACGCGCGTACTTTCCTCGCCGGTCGCCGAGCAATTCAGCGGCGCGGTTGGCAAGGACCTCGTTCGTGTTCATGTTGTGCGACGTACCCGCTCCGGCCTGGTAAACGTCGACGACGAACTGATCGCGAAGCTGCCCTGCGAGGACCTCGTCTGCGGCGCGGATGATCGCGTTTGCGATGTCAGGGGCGAGCCGGCCGAGCGCCGCGTTCGCGTCGGCCGCCGCTTTCTTGATGTGAACGGTCGCGACGACGAGTTCAGGCGGGGCGGTGAGGCCGCTGATGGGGAAGTTCTCGACCGCTCGCCGGGTTTGGGCGCCGTAGTACGCGTCGATCGGCACCCGCACCTCGCCGAGGGGATCCCGCTCGATGCGGAACTTCATACCTTCCGCGGATTATACTGCTCCGTATGCTCCCTGCTTTTCTCGACAGCGTGGTCCTGCTGATCACGCGAACCTCGACGGATCTGCCACCTGATGTGCGCGCGGCGATGGGCATCGCGGTGAGCGCCGAAGCGCCTCAGACGCGCGCCGGCCAGGCACTGACGATCATCGCGCAGAACATCGACCAGGCGGCCTCGTGCGAAGGGCCGATCTGCCAGGACACCGGCATGCCGACCTTCGAAGTGAAGGTGCCGGTCGGCGCAAACCAGATCTGGATGCGGGAAAAGATACGCGAAGCGGTGGTCGAAGCGACGAGGCTCGGCAAGCTGCGCCCGAACTCGGTCGATTCGATCACCGGCGAGAATTCCGGGAACAACCTCGGCCCGGGCACACCGATTATTCATTTCGATCAGTGGGAGGAACCTGACGTCGAGATCAAACTCATCTTGAAGGGCGGAGGGTGCGAGAACACGAACGCACAGTACTCGCTGCCCGCCGAGCTCGATCATCTCGGCCGCGCCGATCGAACGCTCGAAGGAGTACGCAAGTGCATCCTTCATGCGGTCTGGAAGGCGCAGGGAAAGGGCTGCAGTCCGGGCGCCGTGGGCGTCTGTGTCGGAGGCGATCGGACGTCAGGTTATTTGCACGCGAAGGAGCAGTTATTCCGGACGCTCGACGATACCAACCCGGACTCACGCCTCGCCGCAATCGAAACCGCGGTGATGGAAGAAGCCAACAAGTTGTCGGTTGGTCCGATGGGCTTCAGTGGATCGACATCCCTCATTGGCTGCAAGATTGGCGCGCTCAACCGCCTGCCCGCGAGCTTCTTCGTGTCCGTAGCCTACGACTGCTGGGCATTCAGACGGCTCGGGATCCGGGTCGACGCGACCAGCGGTGCCATTCGGGAGTGGCTGTACCGAGAAGGAACGGCGCCATCCCAGCCAATGCTGTCGGCGGAAGCCGCGGCGGCAGGACTCCCGCGTACGGGACGTGAAGTCCCACTTCGCGCGCCAATTTCGGAGGAGCAGATCCGTTCGTTGAAAGTCGGCGACGTCGTGCTCATCTCCGGCCAGGTCTTCACCGGCCGCGATGCGGTCCACGCACACCTGATGAAGCACGAACCGCCGGTCGATTTGCGCGGCGCCGTGCTGTATCACTGCGGTCCGGTCGTATTGAAGGAGGGACCTGGCTGGAAGGTCACGGCCGCTGGCCCAACCACCAGCATCCGCGAAGAACCCTACCAGGCAGAGATTCTGAAACGCTACGGTGTGCGTGCCGTCGTCGGCAAGGGCGGCATGGGCGCGAAGACGCTGGCCGGGTTGAAGGAATCTGGCGCCGTGTACTTGAACGCGATCGGAGGGGCCGCACAGTTTTATGCGCGCCGCATCGAGCGGGTGACCGGCGTGTCGTTGATGGAATTCGGTACGCCCGAAGCGATGTGGCACCTCGAAGTGCGGGAGTTTCCTGCGATCGTCACGATGGACTCGCACGGCAACAGCCTGCATAAGGAAGTCGAAGAGGAGTCGGGGGCGGTGTTGGAGACGTTCAGGTAAGGGAAAAGGGAAAA
>Ga0070684_100000225_pt1 | contig 39186 bp, 54 predicted proteins | sample KBSC723LmetaG_FD_65653 | JGI IMG/M metagenome (GOLD analysis project Ga0070684, IMG submission 65653) | Corn rhizosphere microbial communities from Kellogg Biological Station, Michigan, USA - KBS C7.2-3L metaG | ecosystem: Host-associated > Plants > Roots > Rhizosphere ...
ATTCAGGGCGGTTGCTGGATGATGCCGCCGTGGCAGCAATTCTTGCCCGGCTTTTGGCGCAAGCCAGCCTGCCACATTCCCTGCAGTGCCGCGAGTTGCGATAATATCTGACGTTGCCCTGGGTGTACTCATGCCCGGACGGGCAATGTGTCTTGTCCCTCCAGTTCTTACCGCCATTGCCGCGCCGCACATTGGTTGCCTGCGCAACTGGTTCGAGGTGAGCGGGATTGACGCATCTTCGGATGCGGCACAAATGGTCTAACTGAAGCCCGGGCTGGACCGGCCCAACTATACGCTCGTAGGACCAGCGGTGTGCACGCACTACCACGCCGTTCGCCCCAAATGAGCCATAGCCGCGGACCGTGCTGGCCGTCCAGAGCCAACACGTCTCTGTCTTGTTGACCTTGGACCAAAATCTCTCGTCCACGCTGACCATGAATTCTCCTGGGGTTGTGCTGAATTTACTTACCTGATGCGTTTTTGCTCTTGACCTGCGTTGTAGCTGTACTAGGTTGCCGCATGTAGACGGTAACGAACCGCCAAAAACAGGAGAGTATCATGCAACAGCAGCTCACGCACATCGACGAAGCAGCCAAGGCCCTTAACATCTCGACCAGCACCCTATACAGGCTGGCCCGCGAAGGCAAGATACCGCACCTTCGCGTGGGTAAGAGGTACCTGTTCCAGGTCGACAAGATTATAGAAATCATGTTGCAGAATCAGCGCAGCCACATCCCCGTGCCGCCTAAGCGAACCGCGCAGCCACAGCCTACCCAGTCCAAGCCGCCGCTGCCAGGTTTGGTGCAACCGTCAATGAACAGCCTCACTAAGCGCTTGGTGGATGCAGCAGAAGCACTGGAGCTGGTTGCCAAGCAGCTCGAGACGATGCGGCGATACAACATCATGCCGCGGGGCGAACAGAAACAGGAAGACCAGCCTCAGCCTCAATCCTGGACTTGAGCGACTCGGCGAAGTCGAAGCTCGCGCGCATCAGGGCATCGCGCGTTGCCTGTAGATGGGGGTTTTGCCGCCGGTTGGCCAGGAGTGCGTCCAGGCTGGCGGCAAGACTGAGCAGGAGCAGGTCGCGGGCGTCGTTGGTTTGCATCGTGGAATACAGTATCGGCGGCGCCCTTGGCAAACTCAAGCACAATACGCAAGAAAGTGCGTTTTACGATGCGACCCGCCAAACGCCACTTCTTGGTCTAAAAGGGTAATCGCCACTACAGATGACGGTCATCCGTAAGTGTGCGTAATCATTGGAGCGGGTGTATTGTCAATTGTAATTAATTGTAATATCTTTGGTAGTGGCTTACGTGTTCTAGCTGCCGAGCTGTGCTAAGTGCGCGGAATTACATGGAGTGGGGGTCGACTCGATTCCGCTATTCATATACAGGGCCGCGAGGCATGCCGCTCGCGCGGTCAGGGCGGGCCAGGGGCCGTAGAGCCAAGGGCCAGGCCAAGAGCAGGAACAGGGCAGCGCAGGGCTGAACAGTGGCAGCCAAGCCACCCTCACTGCTGCCCCGGCAATACAGCCTCTCGACTCCGGTTACAGTGCGCTTTAAGGCGAGCTATGCCCAGCGACTGCCATGCTCAGTTCCGCTGTTTAGGATTCAATGGCGCTGCTTACGGACTTCGTCCATACCCTTATCGGCGGCAACAACCCAAGCACTGTCCCGTTCGGTGACGCTGCCAACCAGGCCCGTGGCGACGCAGACCTGTACCGCGCCCGCGAAGCCCAGAACTACGCAGGTGAGCAGCGGCTAAGCCAAGGACTGGACGGCCAAATCGCCGGCACCATGCCGTCGGTGGCACAGACCCAGCTTCGCCAGGGATTCGACCAAAACAACGCTGACATGATGGCGGCTGGCGCTGGCTCGAGCGGCGTCAACTCCGTTCTTGCTGCTTACCAGGCTCGCCAAGCCCAGGGCGATAATGCAGCCAGACTGGCCCAGGCCGCTGCTGAGCTGCGCGCCCGTGAGATTGCCCAAGCCATGCAGCAACAGGCGCAGTTGCATCAGGTCATGGGAGCCCAGTCGGCGGGGCTGTACGGCAACAACATGGACGCCGTGCTTCGCGCCCTGGCCATGAAGGCGCAGAACGACCAAGCCAACGCGCAGCGCGACACGGTACTGGGCGCGGCTGGGCTTGGTGGCGCTGCGCAGATTGGCGCCGGGCTGTCCAGCATGGGCCGTGACTACTTCGGCAGTGGCAGCACGGGAAGCACCGGCAGCGGCGCTGCGCCTGGCTTCGATGGCCGGGGCAACAACCTCATGAGCCCGTCGTTTTAGCCTGTAATTACCGATGGTTCCAAACTTCGACCCCGCTCAGGACCTGCCTCCTGAGCTGCAAACCGGCCCCGTTACCACGCCTATTTCCATGCCGAGTGCGGCAGGAAATGCATTTGCCGGCACACCCGTAGACCCGCTGGCCCAGGCCATTGCACTGCAGGCGCAGCAGAATCGCTTCAGCACGCAGCTCAGGACTACGCCGCAACCGATGCTGCCTATGCCAGCTGGCGAGCCCGTGCCCGAGCTGCCACAGCAACAGCCCGTAGCTACGCCGGCTGCTGCTGCGCCGCTTGCCGCCCCCGCGCCAACCACGGCAGCGCCCGTAGCTGCTCCCGCACGGCACGGGGGTGGCTCTGCTCAGGGCGACCTCGAGAAAGATATTGTCAAGGTCGGTAAGGACCAGGTCCAGGCCGTCGAAGACAAGCAAAAGGCCGTAGCCGATGCTGCCGACGCCTCTGCCGCTGCCACGCGCGACCTCGAGGTGCAGCAGCGAGCCGACGCGCAGCAGCTGTCCGACCGTCAAGCCGAGGTTAGGGCGAGACAGGCCGAGCTTGACCGTCAAGACGCCGCCAATCTGCAGCACGCGCGGGACACGGTCATTCCTGACTTCTGGGCTGGTGCTCCAGGGGCACGAGTAGCCAGCATCGTGTCCATGGCCATGGGCGGCATTGCCCAGGGCATCCTTGGCGGACCCAACGGCGCCATGGACGTCATCAACCGGCAGACTGACAAGTACTTCCAGCAGCAAAAGGAAAAGATTGACAACCTGTACAAATACGCCGAGCTACAGGGCCGTGTCAACAACCAGACGCGACTGTCTTACGCGCAGCAGCTCGTTGACCTCAAGGACCAGCACGCCGCAGTCCAGCAGTCAATCCTTACCCACATCGACCAGGTAGAGAAACAGAACAAGGGCAACATTGCCCGTGCCGACACGGAAGGCCTTAAGGCAGCGCTGCAACAGGACATTCTCAAGACCCGCCAGCAGTCACGCGTAGAGCGAGCCCACATTGCCGAGATGGCGGCGCAAACCGACCTGGCTAGGGCCAACGCAGAGAAGTCCAGGGCCGAGGCAAAGGTAGCCGGCACGCTCAAGATTGACGAGAAAATTCAAGGGCTTACCGTTCGCGACCCGTTCACCGGGCAGGATAGGGCGTTAGCGCACAGCACCAAGGAAGCCCAGGAATACGACAAGAAGTTGGTAGGTGCCAAGCAGTACGTTGATGCCCTGGAGGCGCTCAAGGAGAACCTGTCCAAGGGCACACTGCTAAACCCATACAGCGACGACGCCAAGCTGCGCATGACGCTGTTCAACGACGCCGTAGCCAAGGGCCGCTCCGCGCGTGACCTGGGCGTATCTAATGCCAACCTGAACCTAGAGCATGGCGCCTTCTCTGGCCCTGGCGTGCTTGGACAGGGCACCAAGATGATTACGCCGCAGCAGATTGACACGATGATTAACGACGCCAAGACCAAGGCAGAGGACAGCCTACGTGTCTTGCGGCCATTGCGCGGCGAGGGTTCGGTGAACACTGGCTTTGGCGGCGCTGCCCCGAAGATGGTTACCATCAAGAACAACAAGACAGGCGAGACCAAGCAAGTCAGCGAGGACGAGGCGCGCAAACTCGGGGCGATTAAGTGAGCGACTGGTCGGTCGTTCCTGACCAGCAGGCCGGCCCTGCCGCCGCTTCCGAGTGGTCCGTTGTTGACCAGGCCAGCCAGGCCCCGGCTGCTGCCCCAGGGCCGTCCCTGGCCAGCGCCATCGGCCGCGGTGCGCTGCAGGGTGCCACGCTTGGCTTCAGCGACGAGATTAGCGGCGCCCTAGAAAGCCTGTTCACCGACAAGTCCTATAAGCAAGCCCGCGACGAGTCCAGAGCCGCCAACCAGGCTGCCGCAGAAGCGCACCCAGTCGCCACAGCTGCGTCCGAGCTAGGCGCTGGCCTGCTTACCCCCATCCCTGGCCTAGGAGCGATTAAAGGCGCTGGTATTGCGGCACACGCTGCCCGCGGCGCAATTGCCGGCGGCGTGGCAGGCCTGGGAGGGTCGAATGCTGAAGACTTTCGTACCCAAGCCACCGACGCGATTGGTTCTGCTTTGCTTGGCGGCGCTATCGGTGCGGTTGGTGGCGGCATCGGCAACGCGCTGTCCAAGTCGGGTGCCAAATCGGATGAGCTGGCTATCAAGGCCCTGGCCGGGGCCGAGTCGAACGAATCTAGAGCTGCTTGGCAGAAGTCCAAGCGCATGGTCAATAACCCCGAGACCAAGCAAATCCTGTCCGAGCCTGTCAAGGTCACGTCCGAGTCAGGCAAGGCCAGTACGACTAGTCTTCGTGACGTAGCGGGGGCCGAGCCTGACAAGATTCAGGAGGTAGTGCAGCACCAGGTCGACAAGATTGGCCAGGAGACTCGGCCTATCTATGCGAGGGCCGATGAAAAGAGCGGCGGCGTCAAGGTCTCGGACTACATCAAGTTCTTGGATAACGAAGTAGCCAAGACATCCGAGATGGCCCCGGCCGAGGCCAAAGTCTACCGCAACGCCATTGCCGAACTGAAAGAGAATGCTCTTGACCAGTGGGCGCCCAACCTCAAAGCAGCCATGGGCAGCCAAGAGGCATCCAACCCACAGGTACGCGAAGCTATTCTCAAGCAACTGGACGTCAAGGTACCGCACGAGGACGTCAGGGCTGAGGCCACTGCGCTGCAGAAGATTGGCTTCAAGACAGTTGACCCGCTTAATCCAGGCCTGAACACCCAAGTCAAGCGCGACATGGGCAACATGGTGCGCGATTTCGTGAACGAACATGTCATGCAAGTCCTGGGCGGCGAGGACCATTCCCGACTGCTGTCCCTGAACAAGCGCATGAACGCATGGCTTGGCGTTGGCACGGTTGCCGAGGCAAGGGCAGAGAAGGCGGCAGCAGGTAGTATGTCAGGCCGAGGCCTGTTGCACGGCGCGCTTGGGCATGGCTCTATCACCGCTGGCGTTACCGGGGCAATGATGGGTCATCCGGCAGCACTGGCCCTGCCGCTGACTGTTAAGGCGCTCGAGAAGGCCCCGGCTGCCATTCGCGGCGTTACCAACGTAGCAGCCAAGGCCGATGCAAGGTTGGCTCAGGTGGCAGCTGCTGCCAAGGCAGGCAACCCATTTGCCCAGGCCCTGGTAAGCCGTATCCAGCAAGCGCCAGGCGGCCTGGCTCGCATGTCAGCGCTGGAAGCAACCCGCGGAGGAGGTCAAGTTGGTCCCACCGATTGAACCTATCGAACGGCTTATGATTGTCACCGGCCTGCGGTCGCTTATCAGCCGCAAGGTGGAGAAGTTCCAGCGCAGCCAACTTACCGAGTTTAACGAGCTGGACCAGCTTGTCAAGCGGCAGGTTTACGCACTGGTCAATGACGAACTGCGCCCAGTCAAGAGCGGGGTGTTTCAGTACCGCTCGCTGCTTAAGGACCTGGCCATGGGCTGGGACCCAGAGCAGGTCCTAACCATGATTGAGACGTTCCCTGTGCAGCTCAGGCCATACGCGTCGGCGCTTGTGGTCAAGATGAAGGCCCTGATTGACACGCTACTGACCAAGTACCCACAGACCAACTACGTCACAGCGACGGGCAGCATCAACCTGGTGCCAGCCGACAAGAAGATATTCAAGTTTGTGCAAATCCTCGAAGTGCTGTGCGACCCGCTGTCGGTGCTGAACTTGATGTCGGATGGCTCGCTGCTGCACAACCAGGCCGACGCAGTGCGCATGGTCTATCCCAGCCTGTCGCAGGCCATCGACGCGAATCTACTCGAGCGCACCGTGGCCAAGAAGGCCCAGGACAAGAGCTGGGAGTTACCCGAGCGCACCGAGATTGGCCTCAGGGCGTGGTTCGGCAAGGGGCCGGTCAGCCCTGAGACGCTACAGAAAGCCCAGGCCAATGTGGCCAGGAATAACGACAGGAAAGACCAAGCGGCCCAAACCGCACCCGCCACCTCAGTCAGCCAGTCGAAGCAAACAGGCGCCCAGCGCGCCGAAGCAGTGTAGCACGCAAGATACAACTCAGTTCCGCTTTTAAGGATAACATATCATGTCGGATAAGCGCGTATATGGTCTTGGTGACGAGTCTAACTTTATGCCGGCTACGGCCATTTCTGGCACGACTCCCATCGTGTCGGCCATCATTCCCATGGCGGCCCATGACTCTGTAGGGCTGCAGCTGATTACGACCGGCACTGTGGCCGGCGCGTGGAAGGTCGAGGTTAGCTCTAACTACGTCGGAACCACTAACGGCTCCCAGTACGGCGCCATTACGGCCAGCGGCGACTGGACGACCATCCCTAACTCCGAGTTTAGCCCGGCCATCACTGACCCGGCCGGCTCTGCTACCAGCCAATATGTGCAGGCCGACCTGACCTGCCGCAACGCGCGCATAACGTTCACCCCGGCGTCCGGTGCTGGAAACGCACAGGTAATTGGGTTCTGCAAGTCGTGGAGCTAACATGTCTAACCTCGTTACCTGGACCGCGGTTGCCGATTCCACCGCCCTGGCCGCGCTGCCCGTGCCTGCTGACATCCAAGAGGGAACTCAGGTTAACAACGTTGGCGTTGGCGCATATTTCAAGTACACGATTAGCACTGCCGCGCTCGTTCCTGATTCTGTCGTGGCTGTTGCCGGTGTGACTGGCGCCAGATGGATTGTGGTTGCATCAGCAGCCAGCGCCATCACATCACTGACCGGTGTGGTAACCGGAACCGGGCCCGGGGCAACTGCAACCAGCTTTACGGCCGGCAGTGTCAGTGCCGCTGCGCTTGGCTCCGGTGCCGTTACGGCTGCCAAACTTGACCAGGGCACGACTATTACCGGGACTGCCTTTAGCGTGACCGGGCTTGGAACACAGAATGGCGGCATCGAGATTGATGGGTACTTGCTTATCCCGGCCGGTTCTACGGCGTCGTCTATCAAGCTCAGGCCGAACGGTGCTGACACTGGCTGTAACTCCCTGTTCTGGGTCAGCGCGCCGTCGGTAATTGATGCCCCGGGCGTCCTGTACATGGGGAACGTGGCCGCGTCGTATAAGCTGAGCTTTACCCTAACACTTGGTACCAAGACGGGCAAGATTAACCCGTATCGCAGCGACGGCATGATGACGTCAAGTGGCGGTTCGCGCTTCCAGGAGAACGGTGGCGGGCAATGGGACGCTACTGCCCCACTGCTGTTCACTGGCTTTACCATCGAACTTAACGACGGGTCGGCATTCGATACCGGCTCTTGGATTACCTATAAACTCCGCGGCATGGCAGGCACCTAATGCCGTTCTTTCCACCCGGCGGTGGCGGAACCGCCTACAGCCCCGGCAATGGCATCGACATTACTGGGGCGACCATTGCCGCCCCGCCACCTCCCAATACGTTCTGGGCTGGCCCTGGCGGGTCTGATGCCCACGATGGCTCGTCCTGGGCTGACCGTACCAAGACAGCAGCCAAGGCTGTCCAACTGTGCGAGACGGCAGGTGGCGGCACAGTTTACATTGCTGACGGGACCTGGGCCAGTGATGTAACGTTCGACGGCGGTACTAAGTCGGCCGGTCTGTGGCTGTCGGGCATTAGTGACCTTGGTATCGGCGGCCCTGGCTGGATTGACACGACTACCACAATGGCCCTGGTTGGTGTGGCCGCGAATGGCAGCCCGCTAGGCTTTGGCAAGGCCAGCATGGTCCCGGGCGGGGGTGCCACGGCCTGGAAGGACAGCATCGTCCAGGCCTGTGGTATGCAGGGCGGGCTGACCTTTCAGAACCTGTACCAGTTCAGTGACATCCCGGGCAAGCCTGCCTGGCGAATTGGCCTATCCAGCCCACTTGCACCGTACGACCCGGCACATACGTACGGCCTGGGTATCTGCACTGTCTCGGGCGGCATTTCGTACATCTCTGCCCAAGCTGGCAACACCGGGCATACCCCGGTCAGTAACGTACCGACTTGGTGGATTCCATTGCGACCCGGGATTAATGATGGCCTGGCGCCGAGCATTACGGCGTTCGTCAATGCTTATAACTGTTCAATGCAGCAAGCGGGTGACCTAGCAGGACCTGGCTGTGACGTCGGGTTCATGTTCTTTTCTGACTGGGCCAATAACGAGTACCACCATTACTACGCCACGACTGATAACGACCTGCTGAACTGTTCGATTCGTGCCTTTGCGTCGCCGAATACTGGAGGTGTGTTTACTGGCAGCTATGACTGGACCATGACGAACTGCCGCATGAACATTGGCGGCATGTACTGCTACGGCGGTAACTCAATCGTCATGAATAACATCGTCGGCGAGAACATGGTCATGGCCAACTGGCACGGCGTCGCCGATACGTCGCTGTACAGCCCGACCGGCGCCCCATTCGGTTCGTTTACTGGCGTTCAGAATACTGACAGCTCGGCGCCATACGCACTGATTAACAACGGCGGGAATATGTGCCTGGCAGTTGACTGCGGGCCACAGTTCGGGCCGTTTATTAACAACGCCTACAATGCCAATTCTACGATGGGCATGGGCCAGGTTGGCCGTATCGGGGCTGTCAGCCTGATGCAGCAAGACTCGGCCAGGCGCAGCTGGGGGTTCAGCGCCAGCCCGTACCCTAACATTGCGTACCCTCTCGAACAGTTCGGCGGGGCTACGTGGGTTGCTGGACCTGACGGTGCCGCTGCTGGGCTGCACTCGGCCAAGGCGTACAATGGCCAGCACAAGATTTACGAGTCTGACAATATTAGGTACGGGCATCCCAACGTTGGCGACCACCTGCTATGGGGCTTGTGGGTTAACTTCTACGGTTCCGACCCAACCAACCAGGGCTTTACTGTTAGTAACGGCGGGACTGGACCGGTGTCGTTTACGGCCGGTTCGCCCGCGACTGGCCTGTACGGTACAATGACACTGGCAGGTGGCGAGCATACCGAATGGCTGCCTAATGTGCCCCTGGTCAAGAATAAGTGGATTTGGGTAAGCGCCTGGATAAAGATTACCAACTTCGATGCTGCTGGCGCCTTGACTGTCGTGGCAGCTCCGTCCCTAGTGCTGGGTAAGTCTCGTCCATGGCTAATCCGTGTCCCGGCCGCTGACGGACTGTCGGACGATGCCGTACGTGAGCTGTGGTTGCATGCCTACCCAACCCCGCAAGGGTACATCGATGACTCGACCATGCCGGCTAGCCCAACCGCTGGCTTCCCGGCGGCCTGGCCTTGGCAGACACTGTCCATGTGGGACGCGACTCTGAAGCGCTGGGCTACCATTAAGATTGATAACGGTGCGATTGTTCTTGGCTAATCCTAAGGAGTACCATGCCTAACTGGCTCAAGCAAACCCTTCACGTTGTTGCAATCGCCGCTGGTGTCGTTGCCACGCTGCCTACCATGGGTCTGGCCTTGCCGGCCTGGGTGGTTGCCGTGGCCACTGCTACCGGGCTTGTTGCTGCCAAGGCGGCCCCTGGCGCGCAAGGCAAGGACGCGTCGTAATGAAAATTTCGGCCCTTATCTTTTCTTTAGCCATCCTGGCCGGCTGCGCACATCAGGACTTCGAAACGTGCCTGTCTAACAAGCTGCTGGCCCAGGTTGACGCCAGGGTCCAGGCTGCCAAGGCGTGCGACAAGAACACGGAATGCCTCATCCAGAACGGCGTTGCTGACGTGCTCGAGCTTAAGAACGACGTTGACGAGTGCAAGGCTGTCGATGCCGATGGTGGCGCGGACTGAGCTGTCATGCCCGTCTTTGGCCGCCACCACAAGACGGTGCTGCAGCCGGTTATCGAGCTGCAGCAAGTAGAGCAACATGTCATGTCGCAAAGAGTAACCAATGCTGACCTGGCTGAGAAGCTTGATAAACTGGCTGAGCGCGTATCTGCCTTTGATAAGCAGTTGGCTGTTATCGAAACAGAAGCCCGTGTTGCCAAGTGGGTCCTCCGTGCCATCGCAGGCCTTGTCACCCTCCTTATCGGCAAAGCCCTCGCCCGTCACTGGGGAATCGAAATCTAGCACTCCCGGCGTGCCACAGGACGTACCTAGCACTGTCCTGGCCGTAGCCAGAACGCACCTGGGCGAGGAAGAGCACCCACGAGGCAGCAATAGCGGCCCCTGGGTTGACGTTGTGCTGCGCTTCGTGGGACTGCCGCCAGGTAACCCATGGTGCGCCGCAGCGGTGTCCTGGTGCTGCTTCAAGGGCGGCGCAGAGCATGTCACTTACAGCGGCGGGGCGTTGCGGCTGCTGGCTCTCAACCCTGAGCTGCGCATCCCAGGTCCCATTCCTGGCTGCATCGGCATCGTGGACCACAGCAAGGGCAAGGGTCACGCGTTCTTTGTCGTGGATGTGACACCGGCCGGGCTAGTTACGTACGAGCCTAACAGCAACCCCGAAGGCGGGCGCGAAGGGTACATGTTTTGCCAGCGGCTTCGCGACCCGGCTACCGTAACCGGCGGTTACCTTCGCATCGCGTAACATGGTAGTATCGTACCATGGCAGCACCAATGCATCCAGTCTTTGCCGAGTCGGAAGACAAGGACACCGACCCAGAGCTGTTCGGCCCACAGCCTGAGTCGGTTACTGCCCGCTACTGTTCCGTGTGTGGCCGAGGTTACGACCTGTTCTCGCTGTCCGAGCTGCAGCGCTGGCTTAAGCTAAACATGACAGACCAGCAGGCGGCCAACGTGGCTAGGTCGTTTCAGAACTGGGCCGATAAGCTCTAGTCCCGAGGCCGCATCGCCTTCTTGATGCAGTCGTTACGCCGCTTGTCTTCCAGGTGACTGGCTATTGCCGACAGGCCAACCACAAAGGCGATGCACCCCAGGACGCTTAGCACGACGGCCATGGCTTCACAGGGCCGGGCTGAGCACCATCAACGACGTTCCGCCCCAGGTAATGCCGCCGTCCCTGCTCTGTTTGTGCGTGCATTGCCACTGCGCCCTGGCGGTGTTGCCCACCCAGTACCAGTTACCCGTGGTCACGCATCCCGCGGCCTTGTTCCAGTTGACGCCATCGTCCCAGTCGAACGTCGCACCCTCATTTGGGTTCACCCACGTCGCCCAGTTCGTGTACGTGCATACCGTCGGCCTGTACCAAGGCCCGCACGTATAGGTGCCGGCCGGCCCGGGACCGACGGCGTAGGTCGGGGCGTTGATGTTGCCGAACCAGTGGATGTTGCCAGTGATATTGCCCCATGACTGTAGGTCGTTGCATTGCTTATTCTGGACTTGCAACTGAATGGCGGGGGTGGACCAGTCACCCCACTGCGTGAGTGCGCCACCTGCGCCGCCCTGGTAGTAGTTGATCCAGTAGCCGCCGGTCAGGTTGTCGGTCGCGATTGTGCAAGCGTGGGCTTCGCTAAGCGCCACGAACAGCGCTACGAGCCACGCAGCCAGGGTCAAGAGCATCGTTTTCATGGGGTCTCCTTCGGTTTGTTGCGTTTGGCCCGCGCAAGACGCAAAGCCCTTCCAGTTGCAAGCACCTCGTGTGATACGATCGCGTTCGATGCACGCGCTTTGAAGCCGTACACCTCAACCCGGTAGTAGTTGGTCATGTAACGCCGGTAGACGCGACCTAGCCTGGATACGTCCCACTTCCAGTCGGCGTGCGTGTACGAGCCGCACGGCCTGACAACCGGCTCAGCTACGCGAACCATGGTTCATTGCCTTTCGCATGCAGCGGTTGCGAGCTCGCACCTCGAGCCAGTCGGCGAGGAAGGAGAGCGCCACGAGCACCAGTTCTTCGGCCAGCTTGCGGGCGTAGGTCGACTGACCTAGCTCGCATGTAACACTCCAGCGAGCAGTAGCAAGGCCCGTCCATGGTCACATGAAAGCACGGCTTGCCATGACGATGGGGCAGCCAACGCGTGTTCACTTTGCCACAGTCCCCTTCTTCGCAGCTCACGGCGTCCCCAGCTTCTTGTCGATGAGGACGAGCACGTCGCGCGGCCCCGCGTGCTCGGGGTTGGCGAACGCCGCCTCGCGCATCTCCCGTAACATCCCCTCGTCCTCCGCCAGAGGGAGACGGGCGGCGTACGCGGCGAGGGCGGTACGGGCGGCGTTGTGCTCGCAGTCCTTGGCGCCGTCGTTGTCACAGGTCCATTCGCCTGCGGCAATGTCGCCGCAGTAAGTGCTGGCCGTTCGGCGCAGCGCCTCCAGCACACGTCGTATCGCCTCTGGGGTGGTTGGGCGGGGTGACTTATCCGTGACGTTGGACTTCGTTTCGCACCTGCACGTTACCTGGTCTCCAGAGTCCCACTCTTTGACGCCGCAGACTCCGGTCCCCGCATGAACGTGCTCGCAGTCGTTACATGTCATCGTGCAGCCCTCGCGCGCCCAGCTTGACATGGCGCCGCCGTCTGGCTGTTCGGGCAGTCGGCCGAGTTGCAGTCCTCGCAATAGCCGGTGTTGATGGCCGGCCCGTTGCCGTTCCGGTCGTCCTGTTCACCGCAGCAGTGGCAGAGCGTGTCGGGGCCCGGCGTTGGGTGCGCGCGGTTGTAGCAATCGTCGCAGTCGCAGCCGCGTCCGTGAAAGAACAGGCTCATGGGGTGGCCTTTCGCTCCTCGTTGATCGGCTTGGAGAACTGCTCCCCGCACTTGGTGCAGGTGAACCAAATGGCGTCACCTCCCACGCAGACGTGGTGCGGAGTTACGCGGGCGCATTTGCCGCGGCAGCGGGCCTGGACAATCACCGCCGTCCCTCCGACGAAACACATTCTCGACCGCAAAGAAGACAGCGAAGCTCCCAGCGCTTCAGCGCGGCGGGCGGGAGAAAGGTCACGAACCGCTGGCATGACGTGCAGATGACGTACACCGGTCTCGCGGTGGTCATGGGGTGGCCTTTCGTTGGGCGGCGAGCCACTCCGCTACGGCAGCGTTCAGCCAGTCGACCGCTTCCTGGGTTTCTCCGTGCGCCCCTCTCCAGGGGACTTCGTGCCAGTGTTTGCCGTTTACAACCGCCCACAGTTCACTCGGTCCCAGGCCGCCGCGCTCAGCTAGTCGCTGTGTCGTTTGTCCGTGGTTGGTCATCGCCTGCGCCCGGTGGGGCTCGACGAAACCCCATGGCACGCTCCGCGGGCACGCCGGGAACTTGCGCCGCTCGTAGTCGTGCATCAGCACGGGAAATTCAATGTCACTCACCTCCCCGTCCCCCCTCTCTCGGGCGCGCTCTCGGGAGTAGGTGGGGCGGCTGGTTCGATGCTCATACATGCGTAGCAGGGAGGCATCCCGTGTGCTCTGCGAAGGATGTATGTAACGGTCACGCGGTGGCGCGGACCGATGTAGCAGAACGTGCGCGGGTCCCACTTGCGCAGGTCGAGCACGTCACCGACGGCGTACCCCCTGTCGTCAAGTCGGAACTCGAACCGCTTCCTACCGCTGACGATGGCGTCGAACGGCTCGGGCCAGCATTTCAGCTCGTGCGTGCGGCTCATTCGTCACTTCCTTTCGTAGGGGCGTCGAGTGGGCCGGCGATGCGGTTGAACATCTCGCACAGCCTACGCAGAAGCAGGGACGTCGTAGGCCACTCTTGCTGAAGCCGGGACAGTCGCTCTTCCTCGGCTCTTACCCGAGCGGCCCTGGCGACGGCTTCGGCTCGCCGCTCCGCGTAGACGCCGGCAAGCGTCGGTAGCTTTATGCGGGCCGCTTCCTTCGACAGCATGTCGTAGTCAGCCGCGACCTTGTCGAGGAAGTCGGCGAGCGTGCTCATGGTTTCGTCGGCTCCTTCGGCGCGGCGTTGGCGGTCCACGCGTAAGAGCCGTTGCGCGTCGTGTGGCCGCCACCGTGTCCCGCGGGGCGCTCGCATCGCCCCTTGGCCATCACCGCGTCACAGAGCTTGGACATCACGTCCTCGGCCGTCACCGATGGATCAACGGCAGCAACCGGGAGCGACGAGTCGGGCAGCGACGTCCACACTGAACCTGGCGTCGGCGCGGCGTTGCGTGGGTTCCTGGGGCATCTGCCGAGCGGGTCGATTCCGTGTGGGCCTGAGGACGTGCGGCCGTCGGCCCAGCACCCGCACCCGTAAGAGCAGTCGCTTGTATCGTGCCTTGAGTAACCGTGGCCACCGCCCTCCTCATCAATCCAGCCTTCGTCGGTCGGCGCGGCGTTGCTGGGCGGGGGCGGGTTGAGGGGATGGCGAGCCAGCTGACAGACGTTGGAGCAAAGCAGGTAATCGCTCGGCTCCAGGACCGGCTGCGCGTCCGGACGAATTGACCCGCACCACGGCTTGCAAACGTCCGTCACAGGAGGGCTGGCAGGGGCGCCGCGAGGGATGAACAACGCCCCGCACCCGGCGCACGTATCGCGCTCGGCGGGCATAGGACGAAACGAGCAGTCGCCGATTCGGCACTGGCCGGACTCCGTCCCGAGCGGCCATCCGCACCGGTCGCACCGGTTGCAGTGACCGCGCGGAACCGCCAGGGCTGTGTCGTCCGCTAACGGAGAAGGGCTGGCAGGGGCGGGCGCGGCACGCCGCGGGTTCTTCCAGCTCAAGCCGCCGCACTTGAGGCACCCATTGCCGCCCGGGTCCAACGCGTATGCCGTGCCGCACCCGATGCAGTCGACGTTTACAGGCGACGCCGTCTCGCCCCGCCCCTCCCCGGCCGAGGCGGCGATGGCAATGCGCACCGGGCAATCCTCGCCGTGTTGAATGTCTTTCCAGTCGTCGGCCACCTCATCGCAGCACGAGCACGCGCATTTATCGTTCCTGACGCATCCCCAGCCTTCGCCGAAGGCGTTGCAAATGCTGTCCAGGGCTCCGGTGGCAGCCTCCAGCTTCGCGCGGAGGGTGGCGGCCTCGGCGCGGGTGGCGACAAACTGCAGAGCCTCTCCCTGGGCCTCGTCCAGCCGGTCCCGCATCTCGGCCCCGTGCTTCGGGCAGTAGCCCTGAGCGTTGTCGTTGTTGTACTGGTCGGGACATTCCACACACCCGCGCGCCTCCCGCTCCGCTCGTAGCGCGTTGTTCTCGTCTACCACTGCCTGGGTCGCAGCCCGGCAGTCGGCATGCTCATCGATGCCGCGTTGGCGCTCCTCGGCTAGCTCCGCTCGTAGCGCGGCTTTCTCCCGCCGCAGCTCCGTAATCCGCTCCTGGCAATCACCAGGCCCAAAACACTCAGCAGGTGCGCAGCCCTCGCACTGTTCATCGCTGTGATGTTGGCTACACATTAGCTTCTCCAGTCATGAGCTTAGCCATCTTGTCCCAACTAACCATCCCGGGAGCAGTTTCAAGCTCTACCACGGCCGTGGGGATGTCGTCAAGGAAATCTTTGACCACGCCGCAGTCGCACGAGCCATCTTCCTTGCGCGGCCACTGACAGTCAGGACAAGTGCCAAACGGGCAGGTCACGTCTTGCTTGGTCATGCCTTGATTATCGGTAGCCATGGGACTTTCCTTTAGCAACCCCGTTCACCTCGGGCCGGTCCCATTGAGGCACAATCCTATTGTATGCCTTACTGACAGCTGCCATAAACGCATGGTCAGCGAAGCCACTGCGACCTTTCCTGTCGCCGCGCTTGCCAGAGCGTGACAGCGCTGGGCCAATGTTGCGCCGGCACACCACCTCGAGCGGTTGGAGGCAGTCATTGCACGGCAGGCGCAGGCCGCACTTACAGTGGCCCAGGTCGGTGTGCGGCGGCTCATCGTCATCCGGCTGTTCCTGTTCCTCATATACGCTGTCCATGGCGTCGGCGTACCTGTCTGCTAGTCCTGGGCCCACCTCGTATCCCTTGGCCTTGACGTGGTCCAGGATGCGATATGCCCTGTTCCTGGCAATCCCAAGCATGCCCTCGACCATGCCACCTGACATGCCCTGGCAGAACATGTAATAGACCTGCTTCTCTCGCAGTGTAAGACCAGGCTTGACCATGTCACGAGTCATAACAATGCACTCCTTGTTGCCACAGCTGAATCTTGGCCGCCTTGTATGCCCTGTCCGTCTCGGCGGCGTACTTGGCAGCCCCGACAAGCTCAAACATTAGCCACAGGGCCAGACCAAGCGCAAGCGTTTTCCTCGCTGCCAGTAAGTATCTCAAGCGGCCTCCTTGACAAAGAGTATCGAGGTATCACCGATGTTGATAGGGTTGATTTTGCCAAGCTCACCGAATCGCACCACGTCCTTGCCTACTAGCGTCACAAAGCTGCACTCGCCGCTTGGCAGGTCGTACAGGACAATGGCCAGCTGGTCGCCCTTGCGGTACAGGGCTGACAGGTATATGACAGGCTTAGGCAAGGGGCCTCTTTTGCAGCAGGTACATGTGGACCATGTCAATTGTGTCGGCCGTATTCTTAGCCACTAGGTAGCGGTTGCAGTGAAAGTGGAGGATGCCGCGCACCTGCCGACGCTTTTGTTCTGGTGTCATCTTGCTCCAGCCCTTGCGGTGCTCATGGTCGATGTATGTCCTGCCCTTGTCTAGGCGTTCATCGCAGACGCCGCACAGGCCGCCTTGCTTGCCCTCGAGTACGGCATAGTGTAGCTCATTCATGCCATACTTGGCCAGGGTGCGCTTAGATGGGATTTTCATTTATGTTTCTCCAGATAATCGGCGGCTGCGCGTAGAAGTGCCGGATTGTCGCCGAACATACCGAGAGCCCGGTTGCATTTCGCGTGCAACATCCCGCGAAGCTTATTTGTGGCGTGATTGTGGTCTACGTGAATATCGCCAGCCGCCATCTTCTCTTGACAAATGGCGCACAGACCGCGCTGCGCAGCCACCATGTCAGCATGTTGTTCGGCGGTGATGCCGTATCTCTTGAACGGATTTGCCTTGCGCCAGGCTGCATTCCTTGCCTTGACGTGCTCAGCGTTGGCCTCTCGCCATGCCTTCTGTTGGGCGCGTCTGCGTTCTCGGTTCTGAGCATAATACTTGCTATCGTAATTCGTCTCTTCCCGGTACCGCCTTGCGTACGCATCCCGGTCTTCTTGTTTCTTGTATGGCATTAGCTATATTTTCTCTTTAGAAAATCGAGACTTACAAACATTAGGTCGCCCGTCCCATCGTGGACCTCGTGTATCACCCACACGCCGCGCTTAGTCCTGTTGCCCTGCGGCGTCAAGTACGGCTCGTCATGGAGGTAGCAAATGCCAGCAAAGAGGCTGAAATGCTGCGTGTAGGGGTGAATGACCAGTTCCTGCGTCTGCACATGCCCCATAACGGCACTTTGCTGCGTTCTCTTGAGCAGGGCTGCAGCGCTCGACACGGGGCGGCCCATGGCCCCCGACACAAAATAGTGTGAGTACAGGATGTTATCTACACTTACCGGCTGCAGGAATGGGTATACCTCCCAACCCGCCTCCTTGTAGCCAAGGTCAGCACTGGACAGGAATCCTTTCCATTTCGGGTTGGCCTCTGCCTCGCGGTCGATGCGCTCCTCGTGGTTGCCCAGGGTCATCACCAGTCTAGGACGGCGGTTATGGTGGAGCTTCCTGATTGGCCGTAGCATCTGATGCATAGCGGTTCCTGCAGCGTCGATGTCAGCTCTGTAGCGCTTACCTTCCGCCTCCGCTTTTCCAACCGCATAGCCGGACAGGCTTGGCATGTCTGCAAAGTCGCCGATGCAGACAATTGTATCGGGGCGCTTTTCCGCGGCATAGTTACCTACCCATTCAAGGTGTGAATAGTCAACGTCTGGCCTGACCTGGCAGTCAGGGATTACCATGTGTGTGCGCGGCTTCACGACATCCGTCCCGCAGTAAACCCTGCCATGTACGCCAAGACCAGCACGGCAAAGATTGTCAAGTTGTCCATGCTACTTTATCTCCTTGAGCAGCTCTGCAAACTCCAGGCCACGGTTAAACCAGTCCGACACGTCCTTGGGCTGGTCATCGCCAACCTTGGGAATTAGAATGAAATTCACCTCATGGCCCATGGCCCTAGCATCGGCGAAGACGCGCCGCATTAGCTGCATCCCGGGGTCGTCACGGTCGGGAATGACAACAATCCGTTGCTTGGGAGGCAACGGCTCGAGCAACTCCTTGCGGTAAGCCCCAGCGCCGCCAGCATGCGTTGTAGCGCAATAGCCTCGCGACCACAGGGAGTTTGCGTCTTTCTCGCCCTCCACATAGAAGATTGGCGGCGGAGCGCTCTGAAGCTTTCCTAGGACGTCCGGCAGCCTATACAGCACCCTGCGTACGTCCTTGAGGTTCCAAATCCAACCAGTGCCGCTTGGCCGCCGCTGTCGGAAGTCCTTGGGCTCGTAACGTACGGTCTGGTATAGAAGTTCGCCATGTTCGTCTACGTAGTCGTACGTCTCATTGATGCGTGGCCGCTCGGGCGCCGTGTTAGCCTCCTGTGTCAGATAAGCCACTGCGTCAACAAAGGGCACCCCACGCTTGAGCTGGATGTACTTGACCGGGTCACCGCCTGCGCCGCAGCCGTGGCACTTGAACCGCCACAGACCATCCGTGCCCTTGAATAGCGACATGCTGGGGTCGCTTTCCTCGTGGAAATCACACAGTGCCAAGTAGTTGCCTCCTGACTTGCGCAGAACCTTGTTGCGGTCGAGCAGGCCGACGATGTTGACGGCCTTGGCCCGGGCTAGCTGTTCCTCGCTTACCAACTTGGCACACCCGTCTCGGTCCAGTTACACGTGCACTCCTTTGCCTTGCTGTATTTTCTGAATCCGCAGTATTTGCCGGAGTGGAATGCCTTAACGTGGTCAAGCTCGTCCTGCTCAACCCAGCGGCAGAATTCGCGTGTATACGCTACCCCATCGGCATCTACGTCCACAAACCACGCTGTGCCATCCCCATCCATCCACGAGTCGTCATCTTTGCTCGCAAACGCGGCGGCCATCAAAGCAGTAGTACAAGTCATCGCCTCCCCCAGCTGCGCATCTTTTGCATAAACAATGCCTTGGCTTGCTTTTTAGTCACCTTGTCAGCCTCCATCTTTGGGTAATGCTTCATGATGAATTCAACCTGTCCAGGAGTAGCCAGGTTAAGCGCCGCCCTGGCTGCCACGATGCCACTTCTAGCCTCTGCCCTGGTCTTGGGCGTGCCTTCAATACCCAGTTCTCGCCAGCGTTGCATCTGCAGCGGCGTGGGGGCCGCCGTGAGGTCGGCAACCTGGGCCCATTTCTCCCCACCCAGGCCAATCAGCGCTATTTCTTCCGCCTCGGCGCTGATTCGAACGCGAAGCTGGGCACGCTCTTTTTCAGCCTTGCGGCGTTGTGTAACCTTTCTTTCTTCGTCCGCGGTAGCATCGGCGGCGAGTATGACGTCTCCTCGGTCCAGGGCTGCCGCAATCCCGGCCTGAGCGTCCTCGTCATCCGTGAACGCCGACGCAACGGTGCAGACCGGGTGCCGCCCAGCATTGCCCACGAAATCCAACACAAGGCAATCAGGTTTAGAACTGTTACGTATCCACTGATGTCTGGCATCTGGCGCATCCCCCTTCACTCCCGGCGCAGTTCTTGCCCCGCGCCCGAGCATCTGCTGGAACAGCCCAGCTGACAGTGTTATGCGGTACATTGCAATACAGGCAGCGGCGGGTAGGTCGGTGCCCTCCGTGGCTACAGCTACATTAGCCAGGAACTGGTATTCCTTGCCAAACTCATCAAATACGCGCCGCCTGTCGTCGGGCTTCGTGCGTTGTGACACGGCCCTTCCGCCAAGCAGCTCGGCCATGCGCTCCGCCACGTCTACCGCCACGCAATAGACCAGCGTGGGCCTGTTCCCGGCGTTAGCTTTGATGGCCTGGGCCACGGCCGTTAGGTTAGTCTCGCTAATGGTCAGGTCGCGCAGCTGCTGCACGGACAGGTCTCCGGCTACTACATCGACGCCCGAGACGTCCATGGACGTGATTTTGACCCGTTTGGCCAGGAAAGGAACCAGCCAGCCGTCTGTCATTGCTCGTGGTAACCGGTACGGCTCTGTGGCTGCGTCGAACGGTAGCTTGCGCTTGTCAAAACGATACGGAGTGGCAGACAGCCCAAGCAGCCTGGCTTGCGGCCATGCTCCAGTAACGGCTCTGTAGCTACTGGCAGCCGCATGATGGGCCTCGTCGATGACGATATGTGCAAAGTTTCTTTCACGCAGTCTTGCTAGTCGCTTATCGGTCCTTATGCTGTCCTTCGATGCTACCACAATTCTCTCGCCATTGGATTGCATTCCTGGAAGTTCTAGCCCAATCGGCTCCTGGCATGCTGCTGACAGTGCTGCTCTGGCTTGCCGTACCAGCTCGATTCGGTGGGCCATCCACAGCACAGGGCCGGAAAGTACCTTACAGACCCCCGCCGCCGTCCAGGTCTTGCCTGTTCCAGTTGCCATCTCGAGCATTACGTTGCTGCCGCCGCGCAGTAGCGTCGTGGATTGCTCGATTCGCTCGAGCTGGTAGTCACGCCACCGGCCTGCGTCTGTTAGTGAAAACTGCATCGTGCCCATCGCCGGATTCGAACCGACACCCATTGCTGGGTTGGAGCCATGCGGCCCCGCTAGCCATTCCTGAAGTCCCGGGTCAAGCCGGGCCAGCTAGCACACCATGGGCTAATACTGCTACTTACTCGCGAACGGGTCAGCCGCAGCGCGGAGGCTAATCGTGTTCACCTTCTTGCCGGCAAACAGCGTCTTGGCCGGCGCCACAACCAAATCCTGCCCCTTGACCTTGCTGACCTTGATGGGGTTGCCAAAGATGGCAGCCAGTTCAGCCTTGCGCGTGGCATTCAAGGTAACGGCGCTGCCATCCTCGAACACAATCACCTCCTTGGTAGTGCCGTCACGAAACGTGTCCTTGCGCATGCCCTTCACGGTAAGCGTACGCTCACCCGCCTCGGCCAGGTCATCCGCCTTGACGTACTTGCTGGTCTGCACCACATCGTCGTCGGACATTTCCACGCTGCTCGTCTGCTGCTCGGTCTCGCTCATGTGCTATTCCTCCTCTTCCATGTCAATTGTGATGTTCTTTGCTGCTCTGTACCGGCTAGGGGTAGAGACAAAATTGCCTCGCCCTGGCCACTTCCCCGTCTCCCAGCACTGCTTCCAGATTCGCTTGGCCTCGAGCCACTGGCGCCACCCCTCCGCCTTCTGTGCGGCATCCAGTGTTACCGGTCGCAGTTCATATGGCGCCGTTGTTTCAATAAACAGAAGCCTAAACGGTCCGCCGGTGGCCTCCTCATAGGCTGCTACCTGGATGTCATACCCAAACAGTTCAATGGCCCTGGTAATGCCCGCGTTACTGGTGTCTGCGGCTGTTTTAAGGTCATACCCGCCAAGGCTTGCATTATCAAAAACCAGGTCTGGGTGGGCCTGACAAGGCACTCCGTTGCTATCGGTCCAGTCAATCTCCTTTCTGCCAGTCCATGCTGGCAAGTCGCTGACAAACTCCAGCACTGGCCGCGCAATCTTGTCTGCGCGTTCCTTGGCGGCCTCTGACGCTTCCGGCTCGGGCCCGCCAAACACCAGCCAGTCTACGTAACTGCCAAGCTCCATGGCCTTGCTTTGCTTGAATGGCGTTTCCATGGCCGCCTTGCAATGGGCCGGGGACTTCTTGAGCAGGATTTTGGCCCAGCTGGGGCGCAGCGGGAGCATTAGTGACCACCCATGACAAAGCGTACCAGTCGATAGACTCCGTATGCCAGCGCTGCGTGCGGAATGCACGCCACAGCAATCACAAGCAGAGCCGCAGGCGGAACAAATAGAACCTCGCCCAGGCCGTCAAGCTCGACCCCAAGTACCTTGATTTTCATGGCTAGTTGCTCTCCCCGTCCATGACCTTCTCGAGGTTTTCCATGTCATCCATGACCATGCCGATAATACGGCGCGTCTCTGCGACTCCCTTGGCAGCTGCCAGGACAGCAAGCCCCATGGCCAGGCCGCCAAGGAGCTTGTCAGCTGCTTCGCTCACAGGCCCAGGCTTCCCTTTAGAATTACCTTTTTGCCCATCGTCGTTCCCGTCCATTTGACTCTAGCCTCCACGTCTACGAAGCCGTTTTGCTTTAGGATTTTGTACCAGTGGCTGATAAGCTGCTTACTTGGTCTCATTTGCGCCCCTGGAAGTGCAGGAACACCTGGCCAACAACAACCACGATTGCCTGGCCGACAATCCAAGCGGCAGCGAATTGATATACCGTCATATCTCCCATCATGGCTTCTCCGTGGCTTTGATTTCACGCTCAAGAAACCAGATGCACTTGCGCAGGTCTTCCGCCTTCGGGCCTTTCTTGCCAGCCCGCAGCAGGTACTTGCATGCGCTGCCCATGTTGTAGTTAAGGGCAAAGGCTTCGATGACCTGGATTGCCTCGAGTGTTCCTGACTTATAGTGGGATGGATTGATTGGGTCGGCAGTTGGCGTCTCGCCGTCCGCCTTACTCCACATCCATGTTACTCCAGACCAGGTCGCACCACATGTCGCGCATATATCGTCTGCGGAGCGTGGTAGCGTTGCATCGTAGTCATGGTCTCCGCCGTCTCTGCACCAAACGCTATTCATATGCCTTGGCCTCCAGTCGCTTGCACTGCCACTTCCGTGCCACCTCTGCGGCGTCCATAAGCTACCGTAATTACACGCTCCAACATCCATGTGCATAGAGCATTACGCGCATAGCCAGCTAGGCAGTGTATAGCAGCTTACACACTCAGCTGCCGCTAGCGCAGGTATCACCAAAGTTGGGCGTCAGTGGGATGCGTTGGCCAGGAGTGGATTGGTCATGGCGTAGCTTGCGTGTGGCCGTCGTCCGTGGTAGGCTTAGCGCCGGGTACTCAGACCAGAGCGTCTACCGCGCCTTGGCAGTAACTGCAGCTGGAATGATTCCAGACCCTGCTAGCACTGTCAAGCCGGGAGTTTTGTCACCATGCAGATTACGATGCATTCCGTTAAGTGCTATAAAGCAGGAGGTTGCGTCGTGACTAACAAAGATAGGTTCTGGTCCAGGGTGAACAAGACCGACACGTGCTGGCTGTGGACGGCGGGCGTTAGTAGCTCTGGATACGGTCAGATCACAATATCCGGAAGGATACTCCAGGCCCACCGGGTATCGTACGAGATGCTAGTTGGCGATATTGGACACGGGCTGCAGCTTGACCACCTCTGCAGGGTCCGGCGCTGTGTTAATCCAACCCACCTTGAACAGGTAACATCGCGCCAAAACACGCTCCGCGGCTCAGGTCCGGCCGCTGTTCATGCCCGCCAAACTCATTGCATTTATGGTCACGAATTTACCAAGGAAAACACCACCGTAAACAAGGGCAAAAGAAGTTGCAGGGCGTGCAAGCAGCGCAGGAACAGGTCCAGATATGCCAAGAATGACGCACTGCCATCGACGAGCAACCTGAAAGTAAGGTGCTATATAGTATGAGAGTATGTGTCTTTGCGGGAGCTGGCGGCACGTCGTCTCTGGTGGTTGACGCCGAGTCAATCGGGGCGGCGCTTGCGGCCACGGGCGCTTATGTGGTCTACGGCGGTTCCAACAAGGGCGTCATGGGCGGCTTGGCCCGGGGCGTTCTGGGTGCCGACGGACACCTGACCGGAGTATTGCCAGCCAAGCTCGCCGCACTGAAACACTATCCACCCTCCGTTAGCGTGCTTGAGGTAACCCCTGATATGCCCACGCGCAAGGCCCACTTCTGGGAATGCGACGCCTTTCTCTGCCTCCCCGGTGGCGCGGGCACCCTCGATGAGCTTGCCGAGATTTGGTGCTTGCAAAAGCTAGGATACACAACCCCCAAGCCCATCGTCATCTACAACGGGGCCGGGTTCTGGGACGCCCTCAAGCTGCTTGTCCAGGACATGGTACGCCACGGCATGATGCCCCAGGAACGAGCAGACATGCTTACGTTTGTTGACAGAATTGACCAGGTCGTACCTGCCCTGATGGCCAAGCAGCCAGAGGCGCAGCCGGCCCACGAAGCAATTGGATAAGGAGTCACATGCCATCAGACGCACGACGCAAAGAAGCCAAGAAGAAACGCCGCGGCAACCGGGCCGGCCGCAAAGCCGCTGAAAACCTGGCAGTAGCCAAACTGCGCGCCGAGGTTAACGACGCCTGGTTCAAGACCACCGGATACCTCACCGGCGGCCTCGAGCAGCTTGGCCACCAAATTGGCCAGGTCATGACGATGCAGTCAGCTATGCTCGAGTATTTAGAGCGGCGGCACAATCGCGAGGCCTTTGTTACGGCTCAGAGCATGGAAGAAGAGATTAAGTCCATCATCGAAGCCGCCAAGGTCAAATACGAAGCCGAACAGGAACAGAAGCGCCAGGAAGCCGAAGCAGTCAAGGCCAAGAAAGAGCAGGAGAAGCTTGATGCCGCAGCCGAGCAAGCCAAGGAAGTTGACGCCGAAGCAAACAGCGAAGCTGCAGGCGAAGTGGAACAAAATCCTAGCTAAGGACGGCAACGGCCTACTGGGGTCCATGACGTCTTGGACCTTCCGCGGCAAGGCCCGTGACAAGAACAGCGGCGCGACGTTCGTTAGTTTTACGGCCAGGGATGCCAAGTACCACTGGGGTGGAACTCCGCGCAAGAGAGCACAAGACAGATACTTCGACCGCACGGAGCTATTCGAGGACGAGGCCATTGCGTCGTCGGTCTGGGAGCTACCGGTCGCCAGGTGGTTCCGTGAGCTGTCACATGCCGTTACAGAGTTTGGCCACCAATTGCCGCCCCAGCACCGTGCATTCCTGGTTGCCTACTCTGACCTGGGGTACCTGTCCAAGGCTGGCAAACCACTTGGCATTGGCAAGGACAAGGGGGCAAAGATACTTGCTGACTTCTGCGCCGCCCACGTACTAGGTAAGCCACCCGAGCTACACGGCCCCGGCAGCTCTAGGGCCAAGGGGTGGGAGACACGCAAGGAGAAGACATGAGCAAAGTACACTGGAAAGACTGCACCAAAGAAGAGCTAGACGCCTTTGTCAAGGCTTACCCGCGCAAGCTGGTTATAGATATCAATCGGACGTGTGAGCCTCCCTTTGCAACCTACAATGACTTCACACTCGGCAACTGGCCCGATAGCACGGTGGCTGGTTACATGGCCATGGGCGGCAACCCGGACAACATCTGGGATAATGTGCCAAGCGGGTTCTCGCTGCGCATTATGGAGTAGCTCAGTTCCGCGTTTTATACAATGCCCGCGCCCGTCGTAATCCGCCCAGCCCTGTCCAGTGACGCCAACTTCATCCTGGACAGCATGCGTCGGACGCTGCTACGGCAAAGCGCATACGCGGCAGGCCTCGAGCCTGATGTAATCAATCAGCTGGTCTGGCCTGTTATTGCCACGTACGACACGCTTGTAGCCACTCCGCCTGACGATGACGACGAAATTCTTGGCTACATCATCCACGACGGCCCCGGCGCAGTTGGCTTTATCTACGTCAAGGAAGCGGTGCGCGGGCGCGGCCTGGCTAATGCGCTGCTTGATGCGGCGCAGATTGCCCAGGGCGAGATTATCTGCCCCTTGCTGGTGACGAAATTGAGCGGCGTTGGTAATTTTGCTAAGTTCTGCGAGACAAAGGGGTATACTGTCAGGTTCCGCCCATGGCTGCCGCTTTCCATCAACGCTCAGCTCATGAACCCGAAGCCTGTCAAGAGTGTGGGTGCGAGCAATGGCAGCACAGACACGACGTCGAAAGGTGCGAGTGGTGTTGGTGCCCAGGATACAAGCCGGCCCGACCTGGACGAGACGCTTTACAAGTACCGAAATTGAGCATCTCTTCGGCGACCCCACCAAGCCCATGCCCCGCGTCGAAGTCAAGCCCGAATCGGTAACCCGCTCCTGGGCAGACCAAGAGCTGGCTATCCGCCGCATGACCGACACGCTAATCTCCCGGCTGTCGCAGGACCTTGACCGGGAGGGAGCCAGTGAGGAACTTGCGCGTCTTAGTGCTATCGTGCGCGGCCACCTGTCTAGAGCCGACAAGGGCAAGGACAAGGACGAGCGTGGCGTTGACGTTGACTTGACGTGAAGCATGGACACCGCACCAGGTAGCATAGAAGACGCGCTTGCTAAGTTACTTACCGTAGCCGGCCTTACCTGCCAGATAATCACCTGCCGCGCATGCCAGCAGAAGAACCGGGTTGCATCTCAGCATCTCAGCGGTGGTCGCAATCCGCGCTGTGGCAAGTGCGGCCTGCCGTTGACTTGACGTGAGGGAGAGCATGCACAAAGAGCTGAGCTTCGTTGATGTCGTGGTTGAATTCGCCAGGTCTCTCACTCCAACGCCTAGAGTTGTGTATTGCAACCCTAGCGACTTCGTGAACGGCGGGTGCCGCGGCGACAAGGTGAAGTTCCTTTTGCCATCTGACGTCGGCTGCTCTAAGTGTGTCACCTTCGAGTGCGGTGACGTCACCCACGGACCGCGTAAGGTTATTCTAATTCCAGATAGCTCCGTCAATCCCGGGAACCTGCGAGCCGCGTGAAAACGCTCTCCCTCTCCATTGACGCGCTCACCGCTGGTCACGCCAAGCAAGCCGCCGCCCTTCGCGACCTACTGAACCACCCCAACCGCTATCACTCCTGGTTCACCTCGAGGCGCGCCGGCAAGACCACGGCAGCCGCGTACGCGCTCATCCTGTATGCCCTGGCCAAACCGCGCCGCAACTGCCTGTTCATTGGCCTCACTAAGGCCCACGCGCTGTCTGTCATCCTACAGGAGATTGTAGTCCCTGTACTTGACAAGTTCGGTATCCCCTACGACCTGAACAAGTCCAGGCAGACAATCACCTTCCGCAATGGCTCCATCGTCGCGTTTACGGGCAGCGACGACATCACCCATATCCAAACCTTCCTTGGCAACCGCCTCAACCTGGTCATCATTGATGAGCAACAGAGCCAGTCGCCGAAGGTGCTGCAGAAGCTGGTAGTCAAGATACTGCCACCGGCCCTATCTGACTCGGGCGATGGCCGCATGCTCCTGTGTGGCACCTGGCCTGATGTCAAGGGCGGCTATGCCTACGAACAGTACAAGTCAGGCCGGTTCGTAACCCATAACTGGGCCATGAATGACAACCCGCACCTGCTTGACCCGTCCGGGGAGCAGGAGCGGTACCTCCTGGCTCATGGCATTACCAGGGATGACCCAGAGTTTCGCCGCGACTGGTACGGCGAGGAAGTGTGGTCCAACGCCAAAACGGCATATCGCTATGACGAGGCCAAGAATTCCTGGACTGGCCCGGTGGCTGGCTTTACCGAGGGCCTTGAGCTACCGCCTGGCCACCTGATAGCGCTGCGCCCGCCCGAGCTTGTCAACTGCTTTGCAATCGGCATTGACCCGGCATACACCTCTGACCGCTACTGCGCCGTCCTGTGGGGCTGGTCAACCATTACCCCATCGGGTATCTGGCACTGCGCCGAGTGGACCACGGACCGCGGAGCGCATGCCAATAAGTCGCAGTGGCTAGCTGCGCTGAATGCCATGGTGCGCAACTACTCGCCTACCATTCGTATCATCAGCGACTCCCAGGCTACCCTGGACGACGTCGCCATGATAGAGCATGGCCTGGTCATCGAACCGGCCAAGAAGGGTAAAGGCAGCGTTAAGCAGCGCGTGGACCGCCTCTCTGACCTGCTCAGCACCGGCCGAGCCCACGTCATCAAGGGCAGCGTGCTCGAGAATGACCTGAAGCTGGCCCAGTTTGACGCCGAGGCGCGCAAGGAAGGCAAGTATGAATGGGACAACACCATCATACACCCAGACTGCGCCGACGCTGCCACATACGCCATTCCGGCCTACATCGAAGCCATGGAGCCGCGCCGGCAGAAAACAGCCCTTGAGCTGCAGCTGGAAAGCGCGGCTCGAGCCTGGAACCCGGCCAACAACGTGACGTACGGCTACGAAGCTAACGAGTACGATTCGGCGTATGGTGGGCCACGGGATTAGCTGACTCAGTTCCGCTGTTTAGGCAGTGACAAAGCCGCGCGGGGCAAGGACTGGCGTCGACAGGCGTCGATTAGCGTCGATTCTTGACGAAGCCTATAAGCGCCGCGACTGGTTAGAGTCGGTTACAGTAGGCGATGTTACCGTAAGGCTGCGTACACAAGAGACAGCGGCAGCGCAGCCAAGCGCCGCACCGCTGCCGCACCAGTCTGGCCAGGAGCAGAAGCCGGACCTGGTCCCGGGTACGCCATTCGCAAATGACGATAGCCCCATTCACCCCCTAGACCTTGTCCTGTGCCCGCCGCGGATTGACCTGGACGTGAGCTAATATGCCCGTTGTTGACAAAGCCGCTACACTTGGAGCGCAGAAGACCAAGGCCATTACAGGGCAGAATCAGTGGCAGACGGCCAACAAGGGCGAGGTAGCTAACAAGCTCGAGGCTTGGTGTAACAGCATTGAGCAGGCCAACTGGCCACGCCGCTACGCTAACCTGACCTTCTACCGCTACTTAACTGGGCGGCCCGTGGCGCCGGCTAGCTACAACTTCAGCGCCGTAGCCAGGCCGGGCAGCGCAAATGTGTACTCCCGGGCCCAGTGGGAGGCACCGCGCTACAACGTGACGCAGCAGTGCAGCGACGGCCTTGCTGCCAGAGTGTACAAGGAGCGGCCCTTCGTTCAAGTCTGCCCCATTGCAGGTGACTTCAGGGCCCGCGTCAAGTCAAAGAAACTGTCGCGCTGGCTGGATGCGTGCTTCTACGACCTGGACATCTGGGATACGGTCGAGCAGTGCGGTGAAGACTGCCGCATCTGGGGCAGCGCGTTTGTCAAGGTAGACACTGACCCGGTCATCAAGAAACCGCGCGTCACCAGGCTGCTCCAGGACGAGATTATCGTCGACGAGAATGAGTGCAACGCTGGCGAGCCCCGGCGCCTGGCAATTCGGCTATTTGCCAATCGTGACGAGCTTATCGCGGCTTACGGCGATGACAAGGAATGCATTGAAGCCATCGATAACGCGCCCAAGGCGCAGCAGGGCTTCTACTTTGGCAGCGACATTGACTTTACCAACGTAGTCGTGCTGCGCGAAGCCTGGTCACTGCCGCTCGGCAAGCAGCCTGGCCGCCATGTCCTGGCCATTGGCGACCATGCCATCGAGGACGAGAAGTACACGCGCCGCGACTTTCCCATCGCCAAGCTGCTCTTCAAGCAGGTTAGCACGTCCTGGTTTGGTATGGGCATGATGGAAATGGTTCTGGGCATGCAGCGCGAGCTGGACCGTGTCATGGCTGCCATCTGGGAGAATGTACGCCGTGCCGCTTGGCCGCGTATCATCATCGGCGCCGGGGCCAACGTGAACCCTGGCAGCCTTGGAGACAAAAGCAACGGCATCGTCAACGTGTCGGGAGGGGTTGACAATCTAAGGTTTGTCTATCCCGAGGCCATTAGCGCTGACATGTTCAGGTACCGGGAGGACCTGATACGGAACATCAAAGAAACGTTCCGCATGAACGACCAGGCCACCATGGGCACCAACAGACGTGAGCTGACCGGTGTTGCCATTGACAAGGCTGAACAGGTCGACGACGCCGCGCACCTGCCCCAGGCATTGCACCTCGAAGACTTCGTTGTGCAGATTGGCTCACTGCTTATCCAGGCCGCTGAGGAATGCAACCCGGTAGTGCGCTTGCCAGGTCGGCAGGTGCAGGAAATCAAGTGGGAAGACGTCAAATTGGCCGAGAACAGCTACAGCCTCCGCCCCTTCCCCGTTGGCCGACTGTCCAAGGACATGGCGCAGCGGCAGCGGCAGATTGATACCTGGTATGCACAGGGCAAGATTAGCAAAGCAACGTCGATGCGGCTCGAGCAGGTGCCTGACATCGACGGGTTCCAGGACCTGATTAATGCCAGCCGTGACCACGTAGAGTCTGACCTGGACAAGATGGTAGAGGACGGCGAGTACCAGCCACCCACCGGCTTCGAAGACCTGCTTGCCGCCAACGAGACAGCCCAGGCCCGCTACCTGCTAGAGAAGGACATGGGCACACCACGTGACAGGCTTGATCTAATTATGAAGTACCAGGCTGCTATCGAGCAGCTTATTGACGAGGCCGCGCCGCCGCCACCGCCCGCGCCGTCTGCTTTGCCGGGAATGCAAGGCACGATGCCGGCCGGAGCCCCCGCGCCGATACCTAGCGGCATTGGCGGCGTTCCTGTGCCGACTGGCAACACTGTCCCTGGGCCAACTGGCCTACCCGCGTAGCTCGAACCAACCCGAAGGAGACCCATGGCTGATACTGCACCTACATTTGCGCCTGCTGTTACCGAGCCCAACGCGCGCACCGATGCGCCGACCGCGCCCAACCCGGGGCCCGGCCTGTCCCAGGTAACGCAGGTTACCGACGCTGGCCCACCCGTGTCGGAGGCTGGTCCCACCCTTGCTCAGCTTAAGGCCGCGCGGCGAGCCCCAGCTAAGCCTACCGAGTCAACCCAGGCCCCTGTCGCTCCCGCTGCTACCACTGAGCCAGCTGCCGCGCAGACCAACACAGAGCCGTCCAAGACCCAGGCTAGCATTGACATGGACCCGGCCGAGCTGGGCAAGTTTGCCAGCCTGTCCAAGGAAGTTCGCACTGCCAAGCAACAGCTCAAGGAAGCCCAGGACAAGCTTGCGCAGTACGGCAAGTTCGAGAAGGTGCAGCAGCTGGCCAAGGAAGGTAAGCACTACGATGCCGCCAGGGAGGCCGGGATTGACGTAGATGCGGCCTTGCATGACCTCCTGGGCATCCAGGCCAAGACGCCTGAGCAATCAGCCTTAACCGAACTGGAGGCGCGTACTGCCAAGGCCCTCGAGCTTGCCGAGTCGCTGGCCAAGGCTGAGCAGGCCAAGGCGGATGCGGCAGCCAAGGCGGCCCGTGAGGCTGGCCAGGCCAAGGTTGTCTCGGCCATCCAAGCAGCCACCGACAAGTTTCCGCACCTTGGCAAGTCTACCGAGCTTATCTCTATGGCCCTTAGGGACGCCGATGAAGCCTATGAGAAGGCCAAGGCCGATGCCATCGAGGCCGAGGTCATCGACAAGAACGGCGACCTGCCCGATGAGACCAAGAACAAGCTGCTGCTGTCAACCCTGGACCGGCATGAACAGAAATGGGCGGCTGTATTTGGGGCTAAGCAGGCCGCTGAAGCCGCCGAAGCCAAGCCTGGTATTGCTGACCTGCGCGGCGGTGTAGGCGCACTGCGGCCGGGCGGTGGTAGCAAGCCGCTAACCCTGGATGAGGTCAAGCAGCTTCGCCGCAGTAAGTAGCATTACTGCTCAGTTCCGCTGTTTAGGATTCGACGGTATCGAGATTTCGATAGGCATATCGGCTTTTCGATGCCGTCATTCAACGCCACGAACCCGCGAAACGGCACGGCTAGGCCATAGGAGGAACCACACAACACAGGATTACCATGGCCTTTTTTAATGCAACCGTTGACACCCTGCTCAGGAATGACCTGGAGCGAGCTTACGAGAATATGGCCTTCGGCGGGAACTATGCCGCGCTGATTGGCCTCATGAAGAAAGAGGACTTCACCGGCGACGCCAAGAAGGTGCCGCTCAAGACGGCCCTCGGCGCTGGCCAGTCTGCCACTGCGGCGACTGCCTACGCCAACGCTGGCCTTGCTGGCCGCCAGGCGTTCATTGTGACGCCGTTTACCACGCGTGGCTACAGCATTATCCCGCTTGACCAGGCCGCGTTTACTACGGGCGACGACAACGCGGTGGCTGACCTGCTTCTTGACGAGTCGCAGACGGCCATGGACAGCTGCAAGATGCAGTTTGACCAGGCGCTTGCCGGTGACGGCTCGGGCTGCATTGCTACTATCGCCAGCAACTCTGGGTCTGGCCCGTACGTGCTGACACTGTCTAGCGTTACGCAGTGCAACCGCCTGACCGTCAACGCCACATATGTGTCTAAGGCGACGGCGTTTGCTGGCTCGCTCGATGCTGGCTCCTTCACCGTCACCGATATTCAGGCCCAGGCAAAGACTGTCACCGTGACGGCGGCGGGTGGTTGGACGCCGACTAACACGCACGTCTTCGGCCTCCAGGGCACTGTCCAGGCCAGCACGGCGTTTGTTGTGTGGCCGGGCATCCCGGGCTGGATTCCGCCTGCCGCGTCTCGTCCTGTTTCGTCCACGGCCTTCTACGGCGTGTCGCGCAACATCAACGAGACCAAGCTGGCCGGGATGTACCTGAGCCAGGCTGGCCTTGACCCGCTCTCTGCTATCAATCAGCTTGGCTACTCTATCGCTGACGTGCCGGGTGCCATGCCTGACATGTGCGTCATGAGCTTCAAGACGCTCGGCCGCATCGTTGCCCAGCTTCAAACCCAGCGCCGGTACGTGGAAGCGTCGGTCAAGGGCCCGGGCATCTCGGTGTTCTACAAGACGGTGCGCATCACTGGCCCCGCTGGTGACATGGACCTGATTGGCTCGAGCAACTGGGACGAGGACAAGATTGCGGTCCTTGACAAGTCCACGTGGGTTGTGGCCTCGCCTGGTAACCGCCCGTTCGTCCCTGACACGGTTGGTGGTAACCCCATCATCGACGTGCCCGGTACCGGTAACGCGGTTGCTCAGTACCGCGCCCAGGCCATCGTGTACTGCACGGCGCCTGGACATAACGGGATGATTACCCTCAGCTAAGGCTAGGCCATGTCGCACTATCCTAGCCAAGACGGCGCCGACGCCCTTGTCGGTACCGAACAACTTGACCTGGTGTTCACGGCGGGTACGGCCGGGGCAGTTCCTTCTGCCTTGACGTACTCGACCGGGATTACCTCGGTCACTCTCAGCACCAACGACTACCTTGTCGTGTTTGACCGTGGCTATGTCGGGTTCCTGAATGGCTTTGGCAACGTCATTCAGGCCTCGCCGTCTACTTCCACGGCCAACTCGGTCAAGTGTACCGCGGTCGATGCCGGGGCAGGAACTGCCACGCTGACGCCGCAGAAGCCGGACGGGACGCCGCTGCACCTGGCAACGGGTGACAAGCTGTCGTTTACCTTCCGCTTTACCGCCCTGAACCAACCTAACGCGTCGTAACCTAGCATGACTTAATGGGGCCTGGCTGGACCTGAAATCCAGCCTGGCCCCGTTTCTTTAGGAGCTGCACTTGGCTACTGTCAACCCGGTTACCGTCGCAGACCTTGTTGCCCGCACCCGCCTTGAGTCGGGATTGCGCAACAACCAGTATTGGACCAACGACGACATCGTGCTTGCCCTGTCCCAGGCCGGGGCTGAGCTGTATGACATATTCACCAGCGCCAACCAGCACTATGTCATCTCGGAGTTTGACTTCACCACAACGGGGCCTAGCGACTCAATCGTAACGCTGCCAAGCGACTTCCAGCAAGGTCACAGCCTGGACATTTACCCGCAGACATATGACGGCGTGGCCACCCCTAACAACCAAACCCGCTCAATCCGTTACCTGTCCAACTGGCTGAACAGAAACCAGACCGGCCCTGTGGCTGTGTTTGCGCCGTCTGGCCGCGACCCGGTCTACACATTCCTGGGTGGGCAGCTGCGCTTCTACCCCGAGAACCAGACGCCCGCGGCGCAGTTCAAGCTATACTATACGCCAATGTGGGTGCCTCTGGCGCCGCCCACGACTGTTAGCTGGACGCTGGTGGCCGGTGCTAACGCCGCCGACAATGCCGGGTTCATCCAATACAACTTTGGCTCTACCACCGGTGACCACCCGACCTTCGTGGACGCCATGGACGGCGGTACGCTGACCGTGACGTTCGACGTGATAAACGAGGACTACAACTGCACCAGTTCGCTCATTACCGGCCCTGACCCGTTCGGCAACGGCAATACGGCATATAGCTCTACGGCGTGGCCAGGCGGGAGCTTCACCAACCCCGCCAGTGGCACGGCGTCTATTACCTACCAAGCAGCAGGTACTACCAATACGCTGCCGACGGTCATGGCGCCTTGGTCCGAGTACCTTGTGGTGCATGCCAGCATTGCTATCAACATCGACAGACAGCGGCCCTGCGGTGAGCTGGAAGCCAAGCTCGAGCGGCTCAAGGCCAGGGTCAACTCGGTCATCGACAACCGCCAAGAAGAGCCGATGCAGCCGCCGTTGACGCGAGGCAACTACGGCGTGCCGTTTAGCGGTGGAGGCTGGGATTGGTAACGTTTAAGACATTCACTGCCAAGGACGTCGACCTCAATCGTGTCCAAGCCAACGTAACCGACGCTGTCAACGCGCTGTCGGTGCTGGCCGGGGCTGTGCCTACCGTAGTTAAGGTCAGCGCCAGCGCGAAGCTAACCGGAGCTGAGGACGTGGTGTTGGTTGACTCGAGCCGCGCGCAGAACCCCATCTACCTGGTGCTGCCTGGGCCCAAGGTGCTCAGCAAGCCAGTTAGGTTCAAGGTGACCAAGGCCGGTACACAGGGCGTGTTTGTCAAGGCCGTAGATATTCCTGGCAACGGCAGCCCCACACTGGACGAGACGAACCAGGTGCAGATTAGACCTGATACTGGCAGCATGACCGTTGTGTCTGACGGCAGCAACTATTGGAGCGTGTAATGCCCCAGGGCGCGCTTACCCCAGCTCTTGTCGACGTTCCAGTCGGTGACCTGAACCAGAACCCGCCAACGCACGACGGCCCGACCGGCCGCCTGGAGTCGCTTATCAACGGAGTAGTTACACATTATAATCCCGGCGACGGTGCCAAGAAGACCCTGGCCAGCCCACGTGACGGCTTCCAGTCCATGTCTACCGAGCTGCGCAGCCCAACCACTGGGCAGGTGGCGTCCGGCTCATGGTCTAATCCGCAGCTGCTAGCGCCGCTTGACCGGCAGCTCGTCAGCGTCAACGGCAGCATTCCTAGGGTGTGGAATGGCGACTCCTGGACGTACTACAGCGACAACCGGGTAAACACCCGGCAGCTGACCGAGCGCGTAGTCACTACCACGAATAGCAGTATCGTGGCTAACTCGCATTCCCGGCTCGGCACTGTGACGTGCCACGTCTGGACTGAGCAGGTGCCGTCGGGTACTGGGTTCGTTGGCTCGAGCTGGGTTGGGTTTCAGGCTGACGACGGCGGCTGGGTGCGCGTGCCTACGCAACTCTACGCACCCGGCGACGCCACCAAGTACGCCCTGGCTAAGGTATGTAACGACGGCACCTACTTCTGGGTCTTCTTCAACGACGCCACGACCATTACCCTGGCGGTCTATGACCGGCACGGTGAGGTGCAGGCAGCGGCAAGCGTGGGCAGGAACTGCACTGCCACGCCAGGATATTGGGATATCAATGGCGACTCTGTCACGGGTGTGCTGCTGGCACAGCCCGGCGCTGACCCGACCGGAGCTGCCGATGTGCACGTCGAGATAACGCAATTCACCTACGACGGCACAATCCACAACACTGCCAATACCGACGCGTCCATCAACTGCGTGGGCCCGGTTGCGTGGTGTCTTAACCCGCTTGGTAACGGCAAGGAATACCTGGGAACGGTTGGCTATGACGCGCTGAATGCCGGGGGTGTAGTGTGTGGGTACGAGATTAACCCGGCTACCCAGGCGTCGACACACTCGTATCTGACTGCCGTAAGGCCACTTACACTGCCTGATTCGCTCACTGGCTTTGCCGATAGTTCCCCTGGCACGGTCAGCTTGGGCCTGTGCTGGTCTGAGTTGTCGCCTGGTGGGTACGATGGCAGCCCATTTGACCCTGCCACGCGCTTTACTAGAACGAGCACCGTGGCCCGCGGCGGAGCTGTTACGACAAACGCCAGGACTACCAATTCAGTTATACTGCAGTCCAGGGCGTTCCTGATTGACAACGAGCCGTATGCATTCACGTACTACCAGTCTGGCTCAGGGCAGAACCTGCCTGCTGCGCCCATCGAGGTGACTGTAACCCCCGGCGACTACATCATCGGACCCAGGCAGCAGAAGCTTAGCATTAACTCGGGAGGCACTTACGGTGCGCCGTTCAGCGCCAGCCTGACCAGCATCTTTACCGGGGCCGGGGCGGCCACGTTCGCCTTTGCCGGCGGTGACAAGGTGGAGCTTATCTCGGCCTCGAGCATCGCTGGCATTGCGGACGGCACGCCGCTGCTCAAGTGGACCCTTGCCAACTCGGCAGCTGCACTGGGCCATGGCGGGTACGTGTTGAAGCTGACCGGATCGAGCATCCCGTCGGCCAACTTCAGCTGGGACATCGTCGCTGAGGGCAGTCTGGTGCTGTACACGCCTACCACGAACCGTGCTGGGGGTACCCTGGTACCCGGCTCGTTCACGGCCGCAGTGGGCCACGCTGAGTACCTGGCTACGGCTCGCTATGTCATTGCTGACCTTGGCGACGCCATCCCGGCGGATGCCATGGAGCTATTCGCGCCCAACGGCACGCTGGTTGTGGCCGGGGCTAGCAACCCTGGCAACGACGGTACGTTCACGCTCATCAACCGCGACCCACTCATCCAGGCCCTGGACGTTGCTGCCGGCTATCCCGTGCCGTCGTCGCTATGGGTCTTTGCTACCACGCAGGCTGTCGACACTGCCTTCACTGGTGCACTAACGGTCAACCCAGCACAGCCCAATGTGTGGTTCGAGACCGGTGACGTGCTGACTGATGCCGACGATGGTTCCACGCTTACCATCTCTGGCAACCCGGTGACGGTCAACAACGGCGACAGGTCGGTGACCAGCACACCAAGTGATTCGCAGATGCAGGTTGACGCCACCGAGAACCTGGGCAGCAAGGCGCAGTTCTTTGTTGCGCCACTGCCTACCATGACACTAACTGTGCCGGCCGACAAGGCGCCAGGACGGCTGTACCTGCAGTCAGTAACGTTCGACTACTCGTACATCGGCGCGCTGGTTAGTATTGGCCCTGGTGCGCTTCATGACAGCAACGACGGCGTATACAAGATTGTCAGCCTTATCGATGACCACAACGTCATTGTCGAAGCCACCAATGGCCTGACCAACCAACGCTCGGAGCAGTTTGCCACCGAAGCGCCGCCGGTCTTCATCCAGCTCGCCCCAAACGTCAATCCAGAGTTGCAGCCGACCTGGTTCCTGACGCCGCTGACTGGCAAGCAGCCGCAGGTGGGATGTTTTGAGAAGGGCTTGGCCTATGGTGACTGGCGCTATGATGCCGAGACTGGACAGGCTCGCGACAGATACGCCTATGCGCTGTCCAACACCAGCACTGCCAATACCTATGACTCGCTCGTGTGCCTGCCGTACCGGGCGGTGTCGTTCACTCAGGCCACCGTTGCAACGGCTGGCAACTCGGCGCTGAACATTGCCAACCTGTCCACGGGTAACACGGTTGGGCTCAAGATGTTTACCCTGGCGCAGAAGCCTGGTAACGCTTCAGAGGCCAACAACGAGCTGCTTGTGCCTGGACCCATGGCAGTGGAGTTTACCGGAACGGTCTTCCATGAGTCGAACGTCAACGTAGCACCAGAAGCCCCGTTCCTGCTCTTTCAGGGTGAGGACACCGATACAACCTTTGCCCTGACGCCGCTTGCAACCTATGTCTACCAGGCGGTTGCCAGGGTTACCGACAACAATGGGCAAACCATCCTGTCTATCCCGTCGCCGCAGCTTGTAGTGCCGCTGTCTGGCTCCAACAACTACAACGTGATTGGCGGCAGGCTCATCAACCCGCTTGACTTCTATGGCCAGCCCAGTGCCAACGCATACGGTGTTAGCAATCACGCCATGGTTGTGTATGATATCTACCGCACCGTGCAGGTTGACGGCGCGCCTAGCACTGAGCTGCACTTGATTACCCAAATCAACAACCCCAACGGCAAGTACAGTGGGTCTGGCACTGGGTCGGGGTTTAGCTTCCCTGATGAGTTTACCTGGCACTACCGTGACGAGAACCCCGACGCTGCCATCCAGGCTACCGAGGTGGTATATGCCGGGGCGAATGGGAAGGGCATTGCGCCGCACTGGCCCTGCCCGCCGCATTCCGGCTCCACCGTGTTCTCTAACCGGCGCTGGGTGGTTGGTTACGACGGCGCAGTGTGGTTCAGCGCTGAGTTTGTCGAAGGCGAGGCTGAATGGTTCTTCCCTGGGTGGCGCTACCCATTCCCGCCTGATGACCCGGCCAAGGCTGTGGTAGGGTTTGAGAACTACGTGTTTGTCTTCTGCGACAAGACGGTGTGGCGTATCCCGCTGGCGCAGTTTCCTAATGCCACTCTGACCCTTGGCGGGCTGCCCAGTCCTGTGCAGGTGACGGTCGAGACAGGCTGCAATGGCCAGGCTGTAGCTTGCCTTGACTTCGTGGCATATGCATCTCGAGATGGCTCCCAGGTGTGGGCCATTACGCGTAACCTGCAGAACGTGTTCCTGTCGGAGCAAATCCTTAACGACCTGACCACGAACAACCCGGTCGCGCAGATGTGCACCGACGGCAAGCAGCGGTTGTTGGTGCAGACTGGGGACCAGCGCATCAGGGTCTTTGACCCGATTAGCAAGGGCTGGTGGTTCTGGGATGTGCCAAGCGAGGTGTCAAGGTTGTCCCAATACCAGGGACACGCGGTCTACTCGGACCAGGAATACGTCATGCTGTCGGCTGCTAATCACTCCTGGGACCAGCGCGGCACCGACAAGACAGGCGTTGGCCTGGATGTGACCTGGTCCAATGTCAGCTTCGCCCAGGTCCGCGCTGTGAAGCGGCTATGGGAAGTCCAGGTGATTGGCCTGGCTGCCCATTGCAACATCAACGCGACCATTTCCTACCCCGACGACATGCAGCCCGATACCGACTTCGGCCCGTTTCCGGTGGCAGCGACGCCGGGGTCCACCATGCTACTGGCCATGAACCCGACCGTAGAAGAGGCCGGGTCATATGCCTTCAGGGTGTGGGCTACCTTCGAAGGGCAGGCGTCGCCAGGCCGCTGCTTTAGCCTAGAATTATTGTCCTGCGAAGTCGGTATCGACAGGCGAATGGGCGGAGACCGCCTCCCCAACGGATTCAGGGCGGTTGCTGGATGATGCCGCCGTGGCAGCAATTCTTGCCCGGCTTTTGGCGCAAGCCAGCCTGCCACATTCCCTGCAGTGCCGCGAGTTGCGATAATATCTGACGTTGCCCT